>ENA-ORCY01000048-ORCY01000048.1-marine-metagenome-genome-assembly--contig:-NODE-48-length-95373-cov-6.583697_pt1 | contig 95373 bp, 79 predicted proteins | sample MGYA00248634_ERZ508507 | MGnify/ENA primary metagenome ERZ508507 (study PRJEB26178, sample SAMN06266269) | marine metagenome | isolation source: Columbia River Estuary | place: USA:Columbia River Estuary... | reverse complement strand
AGGTTCCTCGCGTATCATCGAATTAAACCACATGCTCCACCGCTTGTGCGGGCCCCCGTCAATTCCTTTGAGTTTCATTCTTGCGAACGTACTCCCCAGGTGGGATACTTATCACTTTCGCTTAGCCGCTCAGAACTCAAGGTCCCGAACAGCTAGTATCCATCGTTTACGGCGTGGACTACCAGGGTATCTAATCCTGTTCGCTACCCACGCTTTCGTCCATCAGCGTCAGTTAGTACTTAGTAAGCTGCCTTCGCAATTGGTGTTCTATGTAATATCTATGCATTTCACCGCTACACTACATATTCCGCCTACTTCAATACAACTCAAGATGACCAGTATCAAAGGCAATTTTACAGTTGAGCTGCAAACTTTCACCCCTGACTTAATCATCCGCCTACGGACCCTTTAAACCCAATAATTCCGGATAACGCTCGGACCCTCCGTATTACCGCGGCTGCTGGCACGGAGTTAGCCGGTCCTTATTCTTACAGTACCGTCATCACCTTACACGTAAGGCTTATTCTTCCTGTATAAAAGCAGTTTACAACCCATAGGGCAGTCTTCCTGCACGCGGCATGGCTGGATCAGGCTCTCGCCCATTGTCCAATATTCCTCACTGCTGCCTCCCGTAGGAGTCTGGTCCGTGTCTCAGTACCAGTGTGGGGGATCTCCCTCTCAGGACCCCTACCCATCGTAGCCTTGGTAAGCCGTTACCCTACCAACTAGCTAATGGGACGCATACTCATCTTATGCCGTAACCTTTAATTAAAAAATGATGCCATTCTCTAATACCATGAGGGGTTAATCCAAATTTCTCTGGGCTATCCCTCAGCATAAGGTAGATTGTATACGCGTTACGCACCCGTGCGCCGGTCGCCACCCTATAAGCAAGCTTATATGTGCTGCCCCTCGACTTGCATGTGTTAGGCCTGCCGCTAGCGTTCATCCTGAGCCAGGATCAAACTCTTCATTGTTGTTTCGTAAAAATCTTTTACTACCTCTTAACGAATCGTCCTACTCCTACTCAAAGGATTTTTTTTATTCTCAATCTTTTTGATTCTCTTCTCTATCTACCTAAGCAGATAAATTGATTATCGCGCTGTCTTTTCAATATGTCTATGAACTTCTGATGCCCTCAAAACAACTCTATCGTTGTGTCTCAAAGCGGGTGCAAATATACATCCCTTTTTTTCTCCCTTCCAAATCTTTTCTCAACTTTTTTTGAAGAAAAAAAAATCCCAAAAATAAACAGTTGGAAACCAACCTATTGTGGGCATTAAAAAAGAAGGGAAATAAAATTACAATCTTTTGGTGAACCTACCAATAGGTACTAGTTATTTTTTTTTCCACTCCAAAAAGAGTGGGCTTGTGCAAAATCAAATTGTATTGGAGAGGCTTGATATTGCAATGTTTGGTCAGCAAATGCGCGCTGAAGGATCTCTTCAATCAAATAATCCTCCCTGACATTCATCGGATCAAACTCTGATTTTAAATCCAAATCAAACATTTTGGCCGTGGTACTGTACCAAAAAGCTCGCCAACCTCCGCGTAGATCTTTAACCAAATAAAAGGGTGCAGCACCCGTTTGACGGTGTATTAATTTAATGAGAATACGCCCTTCAGATCGGGTCATTTTTTTTAGTTCATCGGAAAACTCTCCCTCTACATAGCGCTGCATCTGCTTGGTGTGTTGCTTTTTCCTATTGCGTTTTGGAATAGCCTCGAGTTCAGCGTTGAGCTGCATCAATTTCTCTGCGGCCAACTTAGCATATGGATATACCTTTAATGTTCTCCTTTTGAGCAATAAATAGCGGAACATATCCTGACTATCCCTAAATTTTGTTGGGCCAAAAACAAATACTTCCTTTAAGGCAATGGTTGGTGCCAATGTGTCCATTTCGGAAACCTTGACCAAGAGTGATTGGTCAGTACTATCAGGACGACCATCTTGAGACCAAGATCCCTGGGGCAAAAAGAATAAAAAAAGAAAAATAAACAACCGAATCATAGCGGAATATTATGGGACAAATTTAGCAATAAACCTGGCCTAGAATCACAAACAAACGTGAAAGTTAGTAAGTTTGTAAGCGCGTAATCTGCGCAGACAATTACCTAATATGAATAGAATGAATACAGAGCACACCTTAGATCAAGGCGCATTGGCCTTTTTGGAAGCATACCTAAACAACGCTGCCCCAACGGGCTACGAGTGGAATGGTCAAAAATTGTGGATGGATTACCTAAAACCTTATGTCGATACCTTTATCACCGACACTTATGGAACCGCCGTTGGAGTAATCAACCCAGACGCTCCCTACAAAGTAGTTATTGAAGGTCATGCAGATGAAATTTCATGGTACGTGAACTACATCACTGAGGATGGCTTGATTTATGTCATCAGAAACGGGGGAAGCGATCACCAAATTGCTCCGTCTAAACGCGTAAACATCCACACCAAAAATGGAATCGTTCCTGGAGTTTTTGGCTGGCCTGCTATTCACACAAGAAAAGACAAATCAAAAGAGCAAGCCCCTGCATTGGACAACATCACTATTGATATAGGAGCAAAAGATGCAGAAGAAGTCAAAGCGATGGGAGTACACGTGGGATGCGTCATTACCTATCCAGACACCTTTCACATTCTGAACAAAAACAAATGGGTATGTCGGGCTATCGACAACAGAGCGGGCGGATTCATGATCGCACAAGTGGCTCGATTGCTTAAAGAACGGAACATCAAACTTCCTTTTGGCTTGTATATCACCAATTCTGTTCAAGAGGAAATTGGGTTGAGGGGTGCAGAAATGATTACCCAAACCATCAAGCCAAATGTCGCTATCGTTACCGATGTATGCCACGACACAACGACTCCAATGATCGAGAAAAAGACTGAGGGTCTCATTAAAATCGGTGATGGTCCGGTAATTTCATACGCACCCGCCGTCCAAAACAAACTGAGAGAGCGCATCATGGACACTGCTGAAAAATCCAATATTCCCTTTCAGCGCATGGCTTCATCAAGATCCACAGGAACGGATACGGATGCATTTGCCTACAGCAATGGAGGGGTCGCTTCTGCGCTTATCTCACTTCCTTTGCGCTATATGCACACCACTGTGGAAATGGTGCATCAAGATGATGCATGCCATGTAATCGAACTGATTTTGGCTACTCTTCAAAATATTGAGCCAGGAGAAACGTTCAGTTATTTCTCCTAAATGACCAAAAAGGCACTAGAACTCATTCCTTGTTGTAACCGATACGGCATGGAATGGGGACGGCCTATACCTAAGGACTGGGCCCATAAAAGAGGGGTTGTACACCCCACAGTCCATGTTATAGTGTTCAATCTGGAGAAAGAATTAATTGTTCAGTTGAGAAAAAAAACCAAGCAAACTAATCCACTCCATTGGGATGTATCCGCAACAGGTCATATCGATTGGGGCGAATCCCCGTTGGATGCGGCCATTCGTGAAACCCGAGAAGAACTAGGTTTGCAAATCAGTCAGGAATTACTCATACCCATAGGTGGATGGTATTCTGCCGAATATTTCCCCAAAAATAGATGTATCGATCGAGAATTCAATTGGGTGTACCTATATACCCAACTTATTGATCAAGAGTCCCTGATGCATCAAACTGAAGAGATTGATCGTTTATCCGCTGGCCGATTAGACCTATTGTCTACCCAGAAGGTTTGGCACCACTACCCTATTGTCCAACACCCAAATGCGTATTGGAATGCTGTACGACAGAAATTATCCCTGTTGCACCTTTAACCAGCTAGAAAGTTCACTCCAAGGCAAGGTGACTTGAGACCCATCAATCATATTTTTCACCACAGCCGTATTTTGCTCCATTTCTTGTGAACCAATCAAGACAACCCATGGGATGGATCTTTGATCGGCGTATTTCATTTGCTTCTGCATTTTAGCCGCTGAAGGATACAACTCACAGGAAACCCCTGCACTTCTCAGGGATTGAACTAATGGAAGACAAGCCATAGCCTCCGGGGCACCAAAATGGGCAAACAAAACCAATGGACGACTGACAATCGTCTGGGGAAATAATCCGAGTGTTTCCATGGCTAGATAAATTCGATCCAACCCAAAAGAAATACCTACCCCACTGAGTCCGGATAATCCAAATATAGAGGTCAAATCATCATATCTGCCGCCCCCACCAATAGATCCTATACCTACTGAAGCTGGGGCAGCAACTTCAAATATCATACCTGTGTAGTAGTTTAAACCTCTGGCTAGAGTCACCTCAATATCTATCTGCAATTCATTGAGGGAAACCGCGCTTAACCCATCAAACACAAATCTTAGTTCTGCGACACCTTGAAGCCCAATAGAGGAAGTGGCTAGAAACACAGACAATTCATCCAGTACACGATCAGCACTTCCCTGAATGGCAAATAAGGGACGGGCGCGTTCAATACTTTCTTGTGTCAGGCCTTGCAATAACATTTCCTGCTCTACAGCATCTTGACCAATCTTATCGAGTTTATCCAACGCAACGGTAAAGGGAATCAACAATTCTGGAGCACCAATCACCTCAGCAATTCCAGTCAAGACTTTTCGATTATTCATTTTAAGACGAACTCCGGATAGCCCTAATTCCGAAAAAACGGCGTCGTATAATTGGATCAATTCAACTTCTTGAAACAAGGAATCCGACCCAACTACATCAGCATCGCACTGATAGAATTCTCTATATCGACCCTTTTGCGGTCTATCTGCACGCCAAACGGGTTGTATTTGGTAGCGTTTAAATGGAAAGGTTAATTCATTTTGATGCATGACTACGTAACGGGCAAAGGGAACTGTTAGGTCATACCGCAAAGCCTTTTCACTCAAAAGAGGAGTCCAGGAAGATGCATTGGGTGCCGCTAATTGATCCGGAGAGATTTTAGACAAAAAATCACCCGAATTTAAGATCTTAAAAACCAATCGATCCCCCTCTTCTCCATACTTTCCCATCAGGGTTTCGTAATTTTCAAAGGAAGGTGTTTCAATGGGACCAAATCCACTGAGCAAAAAATGCTTTTTCACCACAGAAATGATGTAGTTTCTTCGGGCTACTTCAAGCGGACTAAAATCACGCGTTCCTTTAGGTAATGATGGTTTTTGGGCCATAATGGTTATTGATTTCGTAGGCAAACCTACTAAAAATGTACTAGCTAAACATCAAAAAAAGGGAAGCATATTCTGGTGCATCAACGATAGAGGCTCCCTGCTGAATCAATTTAAAAATCTCTTGATGCCTATTTTCATTCAGCTTTTTAGTCCCTTTACTGATCTCCAGCATCTCGTTGGACCAATGTGTCTTGAGCCAATCAACCAACTCTACAGTTGTCCAATCTACTGTCTGATCCAGCCAGGAAAAACGCAACATGGACATCAACTCGCCGTTCACTTGAAATACAAAGCAAAAATCACTAGTACGGTGTTCTAAAAATTTAACTTTTGACAAGACATCTTCCCAAACCAGGTCTGAAAAGGCATCTAATTGACGATCAACCTCAACTATATCGGTGTTTTTTAGACGATTCCAAGACTTGGCATCAATCGACTGAGCAGCCAAAAAGGTGGCAAAATCCTCAGCTAAGGTGTGAAACTGTTCCTGGGTTAAACGAATGTACTTCATCGGCATAAAAAAAGGCTATAGAAACTATAGCCTTTATTATTTTAAAGAATCGTCAATTATTTTTCAGCAACAACATCAAAATTTAACGTCACCAAAACCTCACGATGCAAACGAATCGTTGCATTGTATGGACCGGTTCTTTTGATGGTTCCACCTTGTACAGAGATAAATTTCTTGTCAATGGTTTGACCAGCCTGAGCCAATGCCTCAGCTAAATCTGCATTGCCAATAGAGCCAAATAATTTATCCCCTTCTCCTGTTTTAGCAGCTATTTTGATGGATAATTGTGCGATAGCTTCAGCCAATTGCTGGGCTTCTTTCACTTGCTTGGCTTCTTTGTGAGCTCGTTGCTTCAAATTTTCAGCAAGTACTTTTTTTGCTGAAGGAGTCGCCATAACAGCTAATCCTTGAGGAATCAGGTAGTTTCTTCCGAAACCATTCTTTACTTTAACGACATCGTCTTTAAAGCCTAAATCCTGAACGTCTTGTTTTAGAATAAGTTCCATGGTCGTCTCTAATTATTTAAGTAAATCTCCTACGTAAGGCATTAATGCGATGTGTCTCGCTCTTTTCACAGCCACAGCCACTTTTCTTTGGTACTTCAAAGAAGTTCCTGTAAGTCTTCTGGGCAATAATTTTCCTTGCTCGTTGACCAATTTCATCAAAAAGTCAGCGTCCTTGTAGTCGATGTACTTGATTCCAGATTTTTTAAATCTGCAATATTTCTTCTGTTTGTTGGTATCGATGTTCAAAGGCGTTAAATAACGCACTTCACCATCTTTTTTACCTTTTGCTTGTTGTTCAATAGACATGACTAAAGGGCTTTAATGTTTAATTTTTCTCTTCTGCGCTGCGCCCATGAAATGGCGTGCTTGTCTAATTTCACAGTTAGGAAACGCATAATGCGTTCATCGCGTGAAAATTCTTGCTCAAAAAGGCCGATAGCCTCTCCAGGAGCAGTGAATTCAAACAAATGGTAAAAACCACTTTTTTTGTGTTGGATTGCGTAGGCCAACTTTTTAAGTCCCCAGTTTTCTTTGGAGACCATTTTGGCACCACTCTTAATTAAGAAATCCTCGAATTTCTTAACTGTTTCCTCTATCTGGGTCTCAGATAGAACGGGATTCAAAATGAAAACAGTTTCGTAATGGTTCATAAGTTCATAAAATTTAAGGGTGCAAAAATAAAACAAACATTTTGGATGAACAAGTGAAATGACGAATCATTTGACTTCCAGCAAATATGGGGGTTATAGATCGAATATACTTTTAGCTCACATCGCCAAAACGACCTTTAACAACACCATAAGCCTACTTCACAACATTTTTTAGTTCACCTGATGCAAGGCAGATACTTTAGTCAAACTAACCACTAAATCATCAGCTATGAAAAAACTAAACTGTGTGATCGTTGAATCTGAATTGTCAAAAAGAGAGCATATCCGTCAAATGGCGTTAAAACACCCTCAGCTCAATTTACTCTGCACTTTTAGAAACGCCATTGAGGCCGTTCACGGAATCAATTGCCGAGAAGTAGATATCGCCATCATTGCTGCCGACATGCCGCTGCGCAACGGATTTCAGTTGATTGAATCCCTGCACAACAGTCCTCAGATCATTGTGATGGCAGAAAATACACAACACGCGATTAAAGCTTTTGATTACAATGTCACCGACTTTTTATGTGGCCCGGTAAAACAAGACCGTTTTGATGCAGCCATAGCCAAAGCATACGCTAGAGTAGAACAAAATAGACAGTGGGTAAATGAAGAACCCTCTATTTATGTAAAGCACGAACACAGCAAAAAAAGATTGGTGATTCAGTCGATCAAATGGGTAGAGGCACTTGGGGATTATGTCAAAGTAATTACAGACAAACAGAATTTCATACTTTCCATGGGCCTCACCAAATTCTTGAGTTTATTGCCGGAGCACTCCTTTTTTAGAATCCACAAATCATATGCCGTGAACCTGCACCGCATTGAAACTTACCAAGAGAAAAAAGTTTGGGTAGACCTGATTGAATTACCCGTGAGCAGAAACAACAAACAGGCTTTTGAAGTGGCTTTAAAACAGCTGCACTTTCAGCACGATGTGGGATGAACTCAAGGGGCTAATAATCTACCTGAAACAAAAGACGAATCGAACGAAACTCAGGTATAGCCTCAAAAGTTTGCTGTAATCGACTCAAGGAATTTTTGACACCAGATAGGGAAACATGTGGGGGAACTTTGACGACAATATGTTTGATAAACTGATCTTTGATCCTGGCAACAGCTGGATCAGCAGGCCCCAAGACGGGTAAACTACTTCTGGATACAATTTGATGAGCTAACCAATGGGCTCCTTTGTCCACTGTATTCCAGCTTTTATGCTTTAGTATCACTTTGATCAACTTAACTTCAGGTGGGTACTGAAAAGTACGTCTTTGAGCTAACTGAGTTTCTACCATTCCCGCATAATCATGTCTGGAGACTTGCTGCAGCAAAGGATGTTCAGGCATATATGTTTGTATATAAAATTTCCCCTGAGCCTCTGAACGCCCAGAACGCCCACCCAGTTGATAGAGGATCTGGAACGCTTGTTCATGGGCATAATATTCAGGGTGATGCAACATCGCATCTGCTTGAAGAACACCCACCAAACCAACTTGCTTAAAATCCAATCCCTTGGACAGCATTTGAGTGCCTATTAACACCTTAAATGACTGTTGTTCAAATCCGTCTATGAGCTCTTGGTAGGCATTTTTTCTTCGTGTAGTGTCTTGGTCCATCCTTTTTACAGAAACGCCAGGAAAGAGTTCTTGAAATGATTCGAGTACTTGCTGAGTACCCAATCCGAGGGTTTCCATGCCCGGAGCGCGACAGCTTGGGCACTGACTTAGGTGGTTTTGAAAAAAACCACAATAATGACATTTCAAAATGTTGCCTTGCTTGTGGTAGGTCAAAGAAACATCACAACTGGGGCACTGAGGACTGTGACCACATGAGGTACACTGTACACTAGGTGAAAACCCTCTTCGATTTTGAAATAGAATGACTTGTTTCCCTTGTCCCAAACACTCGGAGATTCCATCGATAAGCACCGAAGAAAAATGACCTTTCATTTTCTTTTTTAGCTGTTGTTCTTTGAGATCGATTAACAAGACTTGGGGTAACGGGGTTCCCAAATGCCTTTCATCCAGGCGCACATACCCATATTTGCCAGACTGAGCATGTGCCATAGATGTTAAACTGGGGGTAGCTGAACCTAAAACAACACCACATCCATACAGATGAGCCGCATATATCGCTGCATCCCTTCCTTGGTACCTGGGCGCAGGTTCTGTTTGCCTGTAGGCCGACTCATGCTCTTCATCAACAACCACCAGACCCAAACTTTTCCAGGGCAGAAATACAGCCGATCGAGTACCCAAGATCAATTGAGCTGTTGATGTCCCTGCAGCAACTCGACGCCAAACCTCAACCCGTTCATTTTGACTCATCCCGGAATGATAGGTAGCTACTTTATCGCCGAAATACATTTGCATTCTTTTAATCAATTGCGTGGTCAATGCGATTTCTGGTAACAAGAAGAGAACTTGTCGATCTTTTTGCAACAATTCTTCAAATAAATGAGCATAAACCTCCGTTTTCCCGGAACCTGTAATACCGTGAAGCAAGGTCACTTTTGATTCGTACAATCGATCCAAGAGCTCATTCAAGGCGACATTCTGCGGGGGGTATAGTGGCTTTAATGGTTTTGTAGATTCATTTTGATCCCATACAATTCGATCTACACGTACCGACTTTTCAAGCAACAACTCCTTGTCAACAAGTGATCTATATGCGGAAGGACTCCAAAAATCCGTGTTGGTCAACTCTTTCTTTTTTATGCTAAACGCAACACCAGTAGACTTTTCTAGACACCAGGAAAAAAGAGCTTTTTGTTTGGGCGGCAAGGCACTTGAAAGAGATTTCTGGTGGATATCTGCACGTATAAATGTCTCATATTTAGGAACATATTTTTCCTTAATGTCTTGTTCAACCAAAATGAAACCTTGATCCACCAAATCATTGATGGTATCCATTCCAGACGACTTAGTCCCTATAGACAACAACGTATTTAATGGGAGTGACTTGTGTTGTGCGAGCGCCTCCAACATCATGTATGCTTGATCCGTCAATTGATCAGCATCTACATGCGCCTCAGGTGTCAATTGAACCAATGTCTGTGAAGAAAGCAAAAGTGCGCTGGGGATGGCCGCCTTCAACACCAACCCCAATGGACTCATATAGTAAGTAGATAACCAATCAAAAAATAACATTTGTTGCTCGGTGATCCATGGAGTTTCATCCAACACATAAACGATCTCCTTGAGGGAATCATCCGCATGATTTACTTCACGAATGCGCCAAACAATACCGGTCTGCCATTTTTTGGACCCAAACGGCACCACTACGCGTACGCCTGTTCTGGGAATTTCGATTTCCTCAGGCAGACCATAGGTATACAAATGGTTAAGTGGCAAAGGCAGCAAGACATCCAGCTGAATCATTTATTATTTGCTAGTTTTGGGCGATGGGTTGAATCACCAAATATAAATAATCCATTTCCATAAAGATCTTAACCATGCATATCAAAATAGTTTGTATCGGAAAAACAGACCAGCGTGAAATTGAGGCTTTAATGGGCCAATACACCGAAAGACTGCAACACTACATCAAGACAGAATGGATATTCATCCCTGATCCAAAAAACAGAAAAACGCTTAGCAAAGAAATGCAGATGGCTTGGGAAGCAGATCAGATCAGTAGCCACATTAAAAACAATGACCTGGCCATTCTATTAGATGAAAAAGGTAAAACCTTTAGCTCGATGGGCCTGAGTGAATTCATCAACAAAACCATGGTTGCCGGATACAAACACGCTGTTTTTGTGATCGGAGGACCTTACGGAATCAGCGCTTCACTGAAATCTAAACACCCCCTGTGTATTTCTTTATCTTCACTGACCTTTTCACACCAAATGGTCAGGCTCTTTTTGGTTGAACAATTATACCGGGCGATGACTATACTAAACAACGAGCCGTACCACCACGAATAGATTAGTACAATACCCTGAACTTGATGGTATTGTCAATCTTTTTTAGGGCTTTCATGACTTCCTTGTTATACTCTTTGTTTACCTCAGTGATCACATACCCAACCTCGTTATCTGTGGATAAGAACTGCCCTGTTATGTTTAAGTCAAATTTGGCAAGAACTTCGTTTATCTTGGCCATTACTCCAGGTACATTGTGGTGAATGTGTAAAAATCTATGGGTGTTCTTTTGTTCTGGAAGTCTCAGGTTGGGGAAATTTACCGCATCAACCGTGGTGCCAGAGTTGATATAATCCATAATTTTCTTAGGAACAAAAGACGCTATATCTTTTTGAGCCTCTTCGGTGCTTCCTCCGATGTGGGGAGTTAAAATCACGTTGTCTAATCCGCGAAGTTCGGTTTCAAAAGAACCATTTCCAATAGGTTCCCATGGATAAACATCTACCGCTGCCCCACCTAAATGACCACTTTTTAAGGCGGCCACAAGGGCTGGAATATCCACCACAAAACCTCTGGCCAGATTGATAAACAGCGCCCCCTTTTTCATTCGGCTAAATCGATCCGCATTGAATAAATCAGTGTTGGCTTTGTTGTCATCTACATGTAAGGACACTACATCTGCTATGGCTAACAGTTCATTAAGTGAATTACACTTGGTAGCATTACCCAGAGCCAGCTGATCGTTGATGTCGTAAAAGTAAACCTGCATACCCATGGCTTCGCACAACACGGAAAGCTGTTTGCCGATGTTTCCATAACCCACAATACCTATTTTCTTGCCTCGGACCTCCGTAGCGTTTGAGGCGGTTTTGTTCCACTGACCATTGTGGATTTCTGTGGATCTCGGAAATATGCGACGCATCAACATAATGATCTCACCGATGGCTAGCTCTACTACGGAGCGCGTGTTGCTGTAAGGCGCATTAAACACCACAACCCCTTGTTTTTTGCAAGCCATCAAATCAATCTGTGTGGTTCCGATGCAAAATGCACCCACCACCATCAACTTTTCAGCCGCATCGAGTACTTTTTGAGTGACTTGAGTCTTAGAGCGTATGCCTAGGACATGTACATCTTTTATTTTTTCAATGAGCTCCTCTTCTGTTAGACTGGAGGTAACGGTTTCGACCGTAAAGCCGTCGGTAGTTAAGTGCTCAAAGGCTTGTGGATGTACGTTTTCCAATAAAAGCACTTTGATTCTGTGTTTGGGGTAAGAAATGTTTCGTGGCAAATCGTTGATGTATAAAAATTCGTCTAAGTTTGGGGTAATATGGTCTGCGTGTGCCATGGCTTTCTGTCTTTGTACATTCTCGGTGTAGGCAAAAAACTTATCTGCTATACCTGCTTCTCTCATCACATAATCACTGTATCCATCGCCTACTACTTGAATTTCTCCTCTTAAATTCAAATTTTTTAAGCAGTCGATTTTTCCGTTGTGAGCAGAAAGTACATTCATGCGGTCAAAACCGGTAATGTACCCGTCCTGATCATAGGTAAACGTGTTGGCGTAAACCTTTTCAGAAGGAATATCATAGGCGGCAACAATCGGATCAATAAATTCTTTGAATCCACAAGATATAACATAGATATCCTCGGAGTATTGAGTAAAAAACGACTTATTCTCTACAATAGAAGGAGAAACCTTAGCTGATAATCTAGTAACTAACTCGGCTAAATCATTCTTGTGCGCTTTGAGCAATCTGATTCTTCGCTCCAATGATTCAGTGAAGGAGATCTCTCCATCAATACCTAGATTGGTGATTTCTTTTATCTGTTCAATGATGGATTCTTTTTCAAGGTTGCCTTCCAAGGTGATTTCAGCCAAAACATCCAAAGCTTCCACCCTAGTTAAGGTGCTGTCAAAATCGAAAACGTAATTTTTGCCCACGGCATAAGGTATTTAAGGCACAAAAGTAGGGAAATTTAATGCGATTAATCCGGGAGAAATTGTGATAAATTTACAGGCAAATACCCTGACATGAAGATCCCTTTTCAACTTGTATTGGCCACAAACAACCTGAACAAAGTGGCAGAATTAAACCACTTACTTAAAGGGGACTTTAAAATACTTACCTTAAAAGACATTGGATTTGAGCAACAAATTGAGGAAACAGGTACCACACTTCATGAAAATGCGTTAATCAAATCTCAATTGATCTTTGAAAAAACGGGACTTCCTACGCTATCAGATGACTCAGGTTTATTTGTCGACGCATTAGACGGTAAACCTGGTGTTTATTCTGCCAGATATGCCGGACCCCAGGCCAATGATCAAGACAATATCCAGCTCTTACTTCGTTCACTAGCCACAACCACCCATCGATCTGCGTCCTTTAAAACAGTACTGTCGTTCAACCTAGATCAAAAACACTACTTCTTTGAGGGTATGGCAGTTGGTGTTATTTTAGAACAACCCAGAGGTTCCCATGGATTTGGATACGACCCTATATTTATGCCTACAGGGGCAGATAAATCCTTTGCGGAAATGGATAAAGAAACCAAAAACAAATGGAGCCACCGAAGCAAGGCTTTGTTTAAATTTATTCAATTTATTGATAATCAATAACTTACAATAAAAATAATGAGTTAGGATTGTTCGTTATTTAATGACTACCTTTGCGCCATTATTAACGCCGCTGGTATAGCATGTGTTGCGCTGAGTGTCCTTCAATGGTTTATCGCTCTATGCAACAGACATATTTGCGATAAACTACAAAACCATGTCAACATTTGACACATTGGGATTGGATGCTCCCTTGATTCAAGCCATCCAAGATTTAGGATTTACAAAACCCTCAGAAGTACAGCAAAAAGCTATTCCCATCCTTTTAGGAGAGGAAACTGACTTGGTCGCATTGGCCCAAACAGGAACAGGAAAAACAGCTGCTTTTGGTTTTCCACTGATTCAAAAAATCGATCCTTCAAGAAAACACACCCAAGGACTTATCCTATCACCTACCCGTGAACTGTGTTTGCAAATCACCAACGAAATCAAGTTGTATGCCAAATACATTCCTGGCCTTCATACCGTAGCTATTTACGGTGGTGCAAGCATCACCGAACAGGCCAGCCAAATCAAAAGAGGAGCGCAAATTGTGGTAGCTACCCCAGGCAGGATGAAGGACATGATCAATCGCGGTTTGATCAACATCACCCAAATCGACTACTGTATCTTGGATGAGGCGGATGAAATGCTCAATATGGGCTTCTACGAAGATATTCAAGACATCTTATCCAATACCCCTAAAGAAAAAAGAACTTGGTTGTTTTCTGCCACCATGCCTAAAGAGGTATCTGTGATTGCCAAAAAATTCATGAACCAACCGGTTGAAATCACGGTAGGGTCAAAAAATTCTGGAGCCAGCACCATCGTTCACGAATACTATGTAGCGGGAAGTAGAGATCGTTATCAAGCACTAAAGCGTTTAGCAGATGCGCACCCTGAAATATTTTCAGTGGTGTTTTGCCGCACCAAACGCGATTGCCAAAAAGTAGCAGAAAACCTCATTGAAGACGGTTATAACGCTGCGGCACTTCACGGAGATCTCAGCCAAAATCAAAGAGATTTGGTGATGAGCTCTTTCAGAAAGAAACAAATACAGATGTTGGTGGCTACGGATGTTGCTGCTCGAGGAATAGATGTCGATGACATCACCCACGTAATCAACTACCAATTACCTGATGAAATAGAAACCTACACCCACCGATCTGGAAGAACTGGTAGGGCTGGTAAAGAAGGTGTATCTATGGTGATTGTCACTCGCTCTGAACTGAGAAAAATCAGCCATATTGAAAAAATCATCCAACAAAAGTTCACCCTGAAAAACATTCCTACTGGAATGGAAATATGTGAAATACAGTTGTTTGCTTTGGCCAATAAGATTAAAAACACCGAAATCAATCATGATGTAGATGAATATCTACCCAAAATCAACGAAGTTTTGGACGGATTGACCAAAGAAGAATTGATCAAAAAAATCGTTTCTGTCGAATTTGGTCGCTTCTACAACTATTACAACAAAACAAGAGATCTCAATGCCTCCGAACCCTCGGATAGAGGAGATCGAGCAGAACGGTCTGAAGGATACAGCAGCAGCAACGCAGATAGCGTTCGTTACTTTATCAATGTCGGATCTAGAGATGGATTTAACTGGGGAACCCTAAAGGATTTCATCAGGGATACAGTGGGACTTGGAAAAGATGACGTCTACAAAGTAGATGTCAAAGACAGTTTCTCCTTCTTTAATTCCGACACAACGGCTAAAGACATTATTCTAGAAACGTTCCACGAATTCAAAGTAGACGGTCGTTTTATCAATGTAGAAGTATCCACAGAAGGACCGGGTAATTTCAAAGGAAAACCGAAAGGCAAAAGAGATTTTGATCGTCCCGGATTTAAAAAATCAAAACCTTCATTTGACAAAGGTGGCTACCAAGGAAAAGGCGGATTTGACAAGAAAAAGAAATTCGAGTTTGATCCAGCTAAAAAAAGCAAACGCAGACAGGGATTTGGTTAAATAATCCTAAAAAGTAGTGCACTGGGTATTTTTTCATGCCCAGTGCCTATCTTTAAGGCCTAAATCATCTGCATGAGGCCTTTTATTGCCCTTTGTCTATTCGTATTTACCTCAAGTTTACTCTGGAGCCAAGAAACATCGATGACCGTCAAGGCCCAGGTGATCAATGCACAGAACAAGGAGTCCATGTCAGCGGTTCACGTGATTAACCTCACGCAAATCAAAGGAACCATTACAGACCAAGAAGGACGTTTTACCCTGACAGCCCAAGCCAACGATACATTATACCTCTCCTATTTAGGCTTTAAGCCTCTAAAAGTTAGGGTAACTTCAGACATGTTTCGCTTTGATAATACGATCGAACTGACTGAACTCGCCTATGCCTTGGAGGAAGTTGTACTCAAACCCTACCAACTCACCGGTTATCTAGAAATAGATGTGCGTAGACTTCCTGTGGAAGATGCATTTCAATACAGCATTTCTGGGCTTTCCGTAGGTTATGAAGCAGGGTCAAGAAAACCAAATGCTGCTTCCAAAGTTTTGGGCGCCATTTTAAATCCCGCAGATTTACTTCGAAACATATTTGGCAAACAACCACGCAAAATGCGTCAGCTTCAACAAATGAAACAAGACGATGCGATTAATGATTTATTGGCGTCAAAATTTGACCGACTCACTCTTCAAGAACTGCTTGGATTGGAAAAAGTAGACATAGAAGACATTTTGACCAACTGCAATTATTCAAAATCATTTATTGCTACCGCCAATGACCTTCAGATTCTAGATGCCATCAGTGAATGCTACGAATCTTACCGAGTACTCAACAGAAAACAATAATCCCATGAAACACCTTTTTTTGCTTTTGATCACTGCCACAATGGTGGTGAGTTGCCAACCTGTTCAAAAAGAAGTCAACACTACTTATCCTTTTGATTGGGAAGCGGCCACTGTTTACTTTATGATGACCGATCGTTTTCACAATGGAAACAACAGCAATGATGTCAATTTTTCAAGAGAAAAGGAGACCGCAGTGCTTCGCGACTTTGAAGGTGGTGATCTGCAGGGGATTACCCAAAAAATAGAATCCGGGTATTTCGATGAATTGGGGGTTAACGCCTTGTGGTTCACCCCAGTTGTAGAGCAAATACACGGTGCTACAGATGAAGGAACTGGTCTTACTTATGGCTATCACGGGTATTGGACCAAAGACTGGACGGCCATCGACCCCAATTTTGGGACCATGGAAGATTTAAAAACCTTGATTGACACGGCGCACAAACATCAAATCAGGATAGTCCTAGATGCCGTGCTCAACCATACGGGACCTGTTACTGAAATAGATGCTGCTTGGCCTAGTGATTGGGTGCGATTAAGCCCTGTATGTGACTTTCAAAACTACCAAGGCACCACTGCATGTACCCTAGTGGCCAATCTACCGGACATCATTACCGAGTCCAATGAACCAGTTATGCTACCGACCTCATTGGTTGAAAAATGGACTGCTGAAGGCAGATTGGCTCAAGAAGTAGAGGAACTCGAAGCATTTTTTCAGCGTACCGGTTATCCGAGAAGTCCAAAAGCCTACATCGTCAAGTGGCTCACGGATTATGTACGTGAGTTAGGCGTCGATGGATTTAGGGTAGATACCGCCAAACACGCTTCTGAAGATGCTTGGACCATGTTATATGAACAATCTTCCTGGGCATTGGGACAGTGGAGAGCAGACCATCCGGAACAAACATTTGGTAAAACACCTTTTTACCTGGTAGGAGAAGTATACGGTTATCATCCAGCAGGAGGAACAGCCTATTCATTTGGGGATAAAACAGTGGATTATTACCAATTTGGTTTTAACGCCATGATTCATTTTGGCTTTAAACACGAAGCCAAAAAAGGTTATGAAGCCCTATTTTCTGAACAAAATAACTACCTACAAACGACCCACCAAGGAAAGGGGCTGTTAAACTACATCGATTCTCACGATGATGGAGATGCTTTTGACAAAGACCGTACGCAAGGCAAAAAAGCGGCCAACGTATTGCTTCTATCTCCAGGAGGAGCCCAAATTTACTATGGTGATGAAGTCAACAGACCGCTTACCTTCGAGGGAGCCGTGGGTGATGCTAACCTAAGAACTCCCATGGATTGGGCGAGTTTAAGTGATCCACTAGTGGCTGAAAATCTGACCCACTGGCAAAAAATAGGTAAATTTAGACGTGCCCACCTCAGTGTCGGTAAAGGAATACATCAATTAATCCAAGAAGCTCCCTATGCTTTTTCTAGAACCTATGGAGATGATCGAGTGGTCATAGGGCTAGAACAACCGTTGGGTTTGAAAAAAATCAAGGTACAGTCGGTATGGACTGATGGAACTCGATTGATGGATGCCTACTCCGGTAGTTCAGCAGAAGTTAAGCAGGGTGTTTTAGTTATCGACACTCCATTTGATACGGTGCTTTTGCAAGAAAACTAGGCGCAAACGGATCATTTGACTCGTTTCAAATGACTATATTTGCCCTTTAATTCGCCGACGATGTCTACCAGAGCCCTCAATGCCATTTCTCCTGTAGATGGCCGATATGCCGATAAAACAAAGGCGTTATCGCCCTATTTTTCAGAATACGCTTTGATTAAGTACCGAGTGCGTGTCGAAGTTGAGTACTTCATCGCACTTTGCGAGTTCGGCTTACCTCAACTGGCTACGTTTCCGCCCTCAGGATTTCCCCAATTGCGTTCCCTCTACACAGATTTTACGACCGAGCAAGCCTTGGAAGTAAAAAGCATCGAGCAGGTGACTAACCATGACGTCAAGGCGGTAGAATATTTGATCAAACAATTTTTTGATCAGCAGGGTTGGGAAGCTTACAAAGAATTTATCCATTTTGGATTAACATCCCAAGACATCAATAATACTGCGATACCCTTGTCCATTAAAGAGGCTTGGGATCAGGTATATGCCCCCTCAATTCAATCGCTCATCCAACAGCTTTCACAACGAGCAGAGCAATGGAAAGAAGTGCCCATGTTGGCGCGCACTCATGGACAACCAGCCTCTCCAACTCGATTAGGAAAAGAAATTCAGGTGTTTGTCGAACGACTCAATCAACAGATGAGCAGTATAGCTCATGTTCCTCATGCCGCAAAATTTGGTGGAGCTACCGGAAACTACAACGCACATCACGTCGCCTACCCAGAGTTTGATTGGAAAGCATTTGGCCATGATTTTGTGGAACGCATCTTGGGTTTGCATCATTCATTTCCCACCACGCAGATAGAGCATTATGACCATCTAGCTGCCTTGATGGATGGCATGAAAAGAATTCACACCATCTTGATTGATTTAGATCGAGACATCTGGTCTTACATTTCTATGGATTATTTCAAACAGCAAATCAAAGCTGGAGAAATTGGCTCATCCGCTATGCCTCACAAGGTAAATCCTATTGATTTTGAAAATGCTGAGGGTAACTTTGGGGTGGCCAATGCGTTGCTTTCCTTTATGTCAGAGAAATTGCCCATTTCAAGACTACAAAGAGATTTAACTGATAGTACCGTCTTGCGCAATATTGGTACACCTTGGGCACATGGATTAATCGGCATCCAATCTACCGCTAAAGGATTGGGTAAATTAGTGCTCAACCAGCAAAAAATCAACCAAGACCTGGAGGATAATTGGGCCGTAGTAGCTGAGGCCATTCAAACAATCCTTCGACGAGAAGGGTACCCAAATCCTTATGAGGCATTAAAAGGACTTACCAGAACCCATGAAAAGATAAACGCCCAATCCATGCGCCAATTTATTGATGGGCTTGAAGTGGGCGAATCAGTGAAACAAAGTTTACGGATGATTACTCCTCAAAACTATACCGGGATCTAAGACTACTCTACTAAAGAGTCTTTAGCTTGTTGATTAACGGGCAAAACCTCTTTTTCTTTAAGCATCATCATCAACGGCTTCAGTGCTTCCATATCTGGTTGCGCTTTGTTCATCGAAGATAAAAACGGCATGAGGTATTTGGGATGCATGTTGTCTCCCATGATTCGCGCCATGATCAATAGGCTATCGCGAGCACCCATAAGGATGAACTCATCAACAGCATCCTCAGTACCCTTAAATAAAACTTGACCTTGTCCCCAGGGCATTTGCACCTTCATCATGGTCTCATAATTAGGGTCTTCAAGAGCTGCTTTTGCTTGAAGAACGGATGCTGAAATATCCGTGTTCACACTGTCTTTTTCCTGCCAAATCAGGTGAACTTTCTTTAGGCTATTTACCGCTTCTCTTTGCTGATCGCTCAAACTGTCTTGGGAAATACCCAATAGGCTGGCTGGCAAGACCATGCTATTGAAATTGGGATCTTCTTGCTTTTGGGCAAAAAATTCTTGAATCGGACTATCTTGGCAGGAAACCAGGGCTAGTGCCATGACCCATATATATATTCTTCTCATGGATTATTTTTTAGATACTCTATTTAATTCTTGAGGCAAATTCATTTTGGCAATCAATCCACTGATTTTGTTCAGGTCAATATCCCCAACAATAGTCAGTAACACATTTTCCACTTTTCTGCCATTGATTTGGCCCTGACCAGATAGTTGATCGACAAACATGAGTAGTTCTCTCACCTTGTCCTCAGTAGCGCCCGGTCTGATATAAAAACGAACATGTCCTTCCTTATCCCGCGCTCTCATCAACTCTGTCAACTTATTTTGTGCCACGTATTTGGTCACCATCTGTTCCATTTGGGCGGTTACTTGTTTATCTGAAGTAGTGAATACTTTCAGGCTTTGAATGTTCTTGGCCATCTCTATAAACTGCTTAGCCTCAGGTTCTGTATCCAGAGCGGCCTCAAATTTACTGAGCATCATAAACATGCTCTTATTGACGACAACGCTGCTTACCGCATCGTTATTTTCCAAAGCATCGAAAATCGACTGTGCCTTGGTGGCCCATAAACTAAAAGCTAAGGCACAGGTGAATAATACAGATTTCATCTTCATAGTTATCTATTTAAAAAGTTTGTTTTTTGTTTGTTCATAGGTTTCCAGGTAGGCTATTGATTTGTTGGCTTTTTGCATTTGTTCAGAAACGAGCTCAAATGCGGCCAATGTTTGCTCGTAGGCGATTTGGGCTTGTCTTTTTTGGTATTGACGGTGACCAGTAAACACAGTGGTTCCCAAAACCAAAGCCACAGAAGCGGCTATCGCAGTGTACTTAAATCTTTGAAAACGAGGTATGGTGCGTACTGGGGGAGCCCAAAGCTGTTGGGGCTCAGATTCTTTTGCTTGACTAATTCCGCGCATCAATTGTGCCCAGGCGAGTTCTTGTGGCTCATCGGTCTGGGGAGCAGCGCTCCATTCACGCAACAGCTGCTCTTCAGCTAACGAGCTTAAACCTTCAGCATATCGATCGATGATTTTTTTCATATTATTTCGTTAAACCGTGTTGATTTTGTTGCAACACGTGGTTTTTAAGTGTTTTGCGAACTCTAGACAGGGCAACCCTGATCGCGACAGGCTGCATACCTGTGATTTCTTCAATCTCTTGATACTCCATCCCTTCAATATCCCTGAGTTGAAACAAGAGTCTCTGTGTCTCCGGCAATTGCGCCAAACAACGATAAATCATTTCAACACTTTCTTTGGCTTCCATGGGTTGTTCTGGTGACCAAATGGCCTGTTTTTCATGAACCGTATCCCAGGAAACCCGCTGCGCTTGTTTTGACTTCAAACGATCCAAACAATAGTTTTTAGTCATTTTGGCAATAAATGCGCGCTTGTTATCTACTTGAACCAAGCTGTCTTTTTGCATCCACAACCGCGTCATCATTTCCTGAACCACATCCTCAGCTTCCTCTTTTGAAACCAACAGTCCTTTGGCCAATCGATAGACCAATGCTTGGTGAATCATGACCTCAGACTTAAATTGATGTTCTGAAAATCCTGTAGAAGTGTTCATTGATTTGTAGACGAAATGGAAAGTTATTTGTTACAAAACTTTCTTAAATTGCTGTTGAATTTGGTGATGTTTGGTTTTACTTTGCTAAAGTACCTAAGAATTTAATCTGTTTCGCATGAAAAAATTATCCTGGTGGACCCTGGTAGCCTTGTTGTTTTGTCTAGTTTCTTTTTCGGCATGTTCCAAGGATGAGGAGCCTACGATTGATGTAGTTGAAGAACCTAAAGAAATTGTATTTAATGAAGTCAGTGACTTTGTGTGGCGGGGTTTAAACCACTGGTATTTCTGGCAAAACTCCCTACCGGCCCTGGCAGATAGCAAATTGAATGACTTAAACGCTTACCACACTTTTTTAAATAACTACAGTACGCCAGAACAATTGTTCAATGCACTAGTTGATAGAGGTGTTGATGACTTTTCTTGGTATATACCGGATGTTGCCGAACAGCTCAAGCAATTTGCCGGCACCAATAAATCGTACGGCATTAGATTGGGAGGTAGTTTGTTCCAAGATGGAGCAGGAGTGTATATTCATATAGCCTACACAGTGCCTAATTCTCCTGCGGCGCAACAAGGTCTGGAAAGAGGCGATGTCATCTATAAAGTGGATGGAGAGGTCATGAATGCTGACAACTACCAAATTATCAACAACTTGTTTTCAAAAGATAACATCACTTTAGGTGTTGGACGATACAACAATGGGGTATTTACACCAACCAAAGAAGTTAATATCACTAGGATTGAGTATTCCGCCACACCCAATCAATACCATACCGTGCTCAACAGAGGCAATAAAAAAATCGGCTATTTTGTGTATACCGGATTTAAATATCCGTATCACCAACAACTCAACGACGTATTTACTGAATTTAAAGCTCAGGGAATCAATGAGTTGGTACTCGATTTGAGATACAATGGTGGAGGCACCGTAATTACCTCCGCCCTATTGGCCTCCATGATTGACGGGAGTAGACCTGCTGAATCCTCCAACGCTATTTTTGCTGATTTGCGCTACAACACTAAGCGCAATGATGCCGAAGGTTCTGTATATCCGTTTTTTAATGTGGTTTATCTCTACAATGAAACAGGAAATTACACAGGTACCACACCGATGAGTCGCCTTACCGGACTGACCAAGCTCTATGTACTCACCTCACCTTCCACCGCTTCGGCAAGTGAAATGATCATCAACGGTTTGCGTCCCTATATGGAAGTAATCACTATAGGTGGAACAACGGTAGGAAAAAATGAGGGATCCATCACTGTGGTGGATTCACCACCATCGTACAGCGATCCTAGTTCAAGAAAAACCACCCATACCGTAGGTATGCAACCTATTGTTTTCCAAATATTTAATGCTGATGGAGATGCAGACTACGGTGATGGATTTGTACCCTTGATCGCTTTAGACGAAATGGACTACGCCAAAAACATAAAAGCATTTGGCGATCCTACTGAACCGTTTTTAGCGGCTGCCTTGAACTTGATCGAGGGAGGTACTAGTGCCAAAACGCAAAAATTCACCGAGGGTTCTGTACGCCGAATTGGAAACCCCATCAAACAACCTTGGTGGGAACAAGAAATGTATTTGTTACCTTCCGGTCAAGACTTTAAGCGGTAAAATAAGCCAGCCTGAAACATCCTGCCCAGGGTGTTGTATCCCCATTGTTCGACAAACTGTTGATCAGTGGCATTACGCATGGATAGTTGTAGCTGCCAAGGAGCGCTTTGAGATGTATAGGTCCATGAGAAATCCACTGTGTAGAAAGGCGCTAAATCCACCAAGGTGTACTCAGTAAAATCCATGTCCTCGCGTTTACCCGTCCAAACACCGGACATGGACCAAGTCTGTTCCCGTGTTGATTTGTATTGGGCAAAAGCCGTCCACCTATGGCGAGGTATCCTCAATCCAGACAAACCCTGAGCGTCGACAAATGCATAACTCATTTGGCTTGAAAATCCGCGAAAATCGACTGACTTAAACTGAAGTTCACCTCCTTTAACCCGTTGATTAACGGGATCATTTCCATAGGCAAATGCAGTGTTGTCCCAATAGACCGCATTTTCCACCTGTCGCTGGTACGCGTGTAATTCAAAAGAATATCCCTTTTTTGCCTTCCAATGAACACCCAATTCAGCATTGGTGCTCTCTTCAGGCCTGAGCGATCTATTGGCCCCAAAAGGGCCGTAGAGCTGAAACAGGCTGGGACTGATAAATGAACTGCCCAAAGTCCCCATCCATTGAAGACTCCCCTGCGCAGTTTCCACGGTATAGCTCGGGTTGATGTGGTATACCCAATGCCCGCCGTAGGTTTGGTGTTGGTTGTACCGAACCCCTGAATTGACCTGCCACTTGTTTTGAGCATACACCCAATTGACATAGGGATCATACCAATACACATGGGCCTCTTCGATATCTGGCACAACGTCATAACCTGCCTGCAGACCCAAAAGCAGGAAGTGGTTTTGGCTCAGGGAAGTTTTGTAGTAAGTATCCGAATTCCAATTAAACCCTTTATACACACCAGGATAATCACTTTGATCTTCCGATGAAATCTGGGTCCAAGCCATAGACCGGTGCCAACTTCCTTTTCGGGTAGTCAACTCGCTCTGCAGGGAAATTCGCCACATATCGGTGGTGTACATAAAGTCACGATCCTGCATCAAATACGCATCGTCATAGGCTGACTCATGGGCCGAATATTCCACGCCCAACCGATACTTCATGCGATCATTCGGGGTATAATCTGTTGAGATCTTCCACTGTTGTTGTTGAAATCGATCTGCTTCAGGGGTATCCATCAGTGCTGAAATACCTCTGTTATCCAGGCTTTGTGTTTGCAGCATTACGCCCCATTTGCCCATTTGGTGTTGGAGATCCATCCCCCATTGGGCGCCTTGCGTGGCCCAATCCAGGAGTTGATCGCTTTGACGCAAGCTTTGCTTGGTCCATACACCCCATTGAGTTCCAGCATCTCTTTTTTTTGTGGTGATCGACAACACCCCTACAGCAGCATGAGTCCCATACAATGCGCTGCTAGCGCCTTTGAGCAATTCAATCCTTTCGATTTGAGAAACATCTAACAATCTGAGGTCAAAAGTCAAGCCTGCAGAGTTGGGATCAGAGATGCGCACACCATCCAGAATCACCAACAATTGCTGACTTCTTCCTCCTCTAAAATAGAGGCTGATGGGGCTGCCCTTAGGGCCTTGAGCGCCTTGAACTACCAAACCCGCCATTTGTTCCAACAACCGCTCCAGGCCCAATGTTTGAAATGGAATCAAGTCATCACCAGCCCATACCTGTGTGGACATACCTGAATAAGAAGACTTCACAGGCATTTTCAACGAAGTCACTTGAACTTCATTGAGTTGTTGCACTGAATCCAAGGTTTGATTTACCTCAGATTGGGCTAGAACAGTTTGTAAAAAAACTGTTGAAGCCAAAACAACGCTGCTGAATGAGCGTTGTCTACCATTAAATATTTGCATACATCATAATTTAGTGGGACCCTTATTCCCGAGGGTACGCCTAATGAAGAATCTGGCAGGTCTCCTGGCTTACGTCTTTAAACGACCTTCCCAAAGCGATTCACTTCAGTGGTTGTAGCTGTTTAAAGCACCGATAACGGCTGAGCTTACAGTTGCGGGTACAGCACCAGCATCACACTGGTTTCCCTTTTCATGACCAAAAAAATGTTGGCCAACCAAATTCGGTACAAATGTAGATAATTATTCAGGATAGATTGACCCTTGGGGGCAATTGTTCTATTTTTGGCAAATATGAAGACCTTTACTCGACACGGCTGCTATTTTATCCACTTCATTTTGGTGGTTTTTTGCACTTCTTCGCTTTACGGTCAAACCTATGCCAAAGGTTTTAGGTGGGGAAGTACGCCGGAGGGTTATAAAACGCTTGCTGTCAGATCAAGTATCCAACCTGAAAAATGGACTTCTTATGTGCTCATTCCGCGAGCACAACACCAGAAAATTATTCGGGCAAAATCAACCTACAAACAAGTAATTTCCCTCCCTGTAGCTAGTTTAGTACTTACATCGACCACCCAGATTCCTGCCTTGGAAGCATTAGGAGAGCTTAACAAAGTCCGTGGTTTTACTGGACTTCCCTATATTTCAAGTCAAAGTGCGAGAAAAGCTATTGAAAAAGGATCTATCAAGGAAGTTGGCGCCTCAGGTAGCTTGGATATAGAAACAGTCTTAGAGTTGGCCCCTGAACTTATTTTGGGCTACACCATGGACCAGACCCCAGGTTTTGTGGCCGTGCTGTCTAAGGCACAGATTCCTACTATATTATTTCAGGATTGGCAAGAACAGAATCCCTTGGGGAGAACAGAGTGGATCAAAGTGATGGGAGTACTTCTGGATAAGGAAACGGAAGCCAATACCTATTTTAATCAGGTGGTGGACAACTATGAACGAGTCAAAAAAATTGCCCAGCGTGCCAAAACCCGTCCAACAGTGGTCAGTGGTGCTGTTTACCAAGATGTTTGGTATGTACCCGGCGGAAAAAGTTGGATGGCTACTCTTTTTTCAGATGCGCAGGCTGATTACTTATTTAATGATAGCGATCAAACAGGCAGTTTAGCGCTTTCCGTGGAGACAGTCATTGAAAAAGCTAACCAGGCTGCATTCTGGATCGCGCCTGCACAACATACTTCTTGGCGTGAGATGAAATCTGATCAACCCGCCTATACGGCCATCAAAGCTTTTACCCAAAAGAAAGTAGTCACTTATGCGTTAAACAAAGGACCTACCGGTGGGGTACTCTATTTTGAACAAGCCGCACTAAGGCCTGATTGGGTATTATCGGATTTAGTATATTTCCTACATCCAGGAATAATGACTGGATACACACCTCATTTTTTTAACTACACGACTCCTTGATGAAAACATCCATATCCTTTAGCTTGCTTTTATTATTGCTTGGTGCCGCGACACTACTAAACATTGGATTAGGCTCGGTATGGATTCCGCCACAAGAAGTTTTTCAAAGCTTGTTTCATGGCCCCCTTATAGACCAAAGCCACGAGTACATATTATGGTCCTACCGCGCGCCCAAAACGGCCACGGCTATGGCTGTTGGGGGCGGATTAGCCCTATGTGGTTTATTGATGCAATCGCTGTTTCGCAACCCGCTTTCAGGACCCTATGTCTTAGGTTTGAGTTCTGGAGCGAGCTTGGGTGTATCCTTGCTGATTCTGGGCAGTTCCATTGGGTTACCGGGATGGGCACTCATTGAAAATACCGGAATTGGTCGTATTGCAGCTGCAGCGCTGGGAGCTGTAGGCGTGTTGGCACTGGTTGTCGCCACAGCTAGCCGAGTAAAAGACACCATGGCACTATTACTGGTTGGGTTAATGATAGGAAGCATTACCAGTGCCGTTGTTTCCATTTTCACCTATTTAAGCGACGAACAATCACTCAAACAATACGCGATTTGGACTATGGGACAGCTGGGGGGTATACAAGGGCCCTGGTTGTATGGGCTATGGATTTTAGTGGTTTTGGGAGTGCTTTTGAGCATCCCTTTAGCCAAGTCTATGAATGCTGTCTTGTTGGGCGAATCTACTGCTTTGAGCTTAGGTATTGACCTAAAAACGTACCAATGGATGGTAATTGCGATCACAGGAGCCTTAACTGGAGGAATTACTGCATTGGTAGGACCTATTGCCTTTGTTGGTCTTGCCGTGCCCCACTTGTGCAGAATTGGACTGCAAACCTCTGACCACAGGCTACTTATACCCGCCGTATTAATCGGCGGTGCCATAATGATGTTGCTGTGCGATACCGTCGCCCAATGGCCCGGATCTGCTTCCAGGTTACCGATTAATGCGGTGACCTCTTTGGTCGGCGCACCCATACTTATTTGGTTGATTTGGCGAAGAAAAAAAGCCTTTGTGTAATGGAACTCAACAACCTACAAATCGGATATTGCCAAGAAAAGGGGACCAACTATCTCTCTGGACCTATAAACATGAGATTTCAACCCGGTCAACTAATCGGCATTGTAGGCGTCAACGGCGTGGGCAAATCCACCCTTTTACGCACACTTTCTGGGATTCAACCACCTTTAGCTGGGGAACTAACCATTAACGGAGCACAAGTTACGCGATGGAATGCCAAAAAATGGGCGCATCAAGTTGCTTTGGTTACCGCTAAACATGAAACCCCACCGGTAATGACTGTTTGGGAAATAGCCTCCATGGGGCGTTATCCACACTTAAATTGGTGGGGGACTATGACGAAAACAGACCAGCAAATCGTTCGACAAGTGTTAGAAGATTTGGGACTTAGTCCTTGGGCAGATCAGGCTGCAGAACAAAGATCTGATGGACAAAAACAACTGATTCATTTGGCAAGAGCCATTATTCAAGAGACACCTCATCTACTTTTGGATGAACCCACAACTCATTTAGATGTTCACCACAGTTTTCAATTGTGGAAGTGGTTAAAATCTATTGCTGTAGAGCAAAATAAAACGATTGTACTCACTACGCATGATATTGAAAAAGCACTTGATCTATGTGATCAAATCTTAGTGATGCAGCCTGAAAAATCATCGTGGGGCACCCCTGAAGAATTGATAGAGCGAGGTGTTTTCAATCAGCTTTTCGATCCAAATCTAGTTAGCTTCAACCAACAAACGCGTCAGTTTAAGATGCCATAAATTATAGCAAAATGGAATATTTGTACTTACTTGTCACTTTAGCCCTCGGTTTTTTTGCTGGGTCTCAATGGTCAAAGATCAATAAAAAAGCCCTGAGCACGGCTGATCAATTGAAGTTAAGCCAATTGGAAAACTCCCTATCTGAAGCTTTAGCGGAAAAAAATCAATTAACTCAAGAAAAAGAGTTGTTGCATATCAAAACAGCTAAACTGGAAACATCCTTGGAGTTTCTAGAGAAGCAACGCCTTGAAGATGCCGCCCTAGTGAAAGCCAAAGAAGCTCAATACAAAACTGAGTTTGAGCATTTGGCCCAAAAAGTTCTACAGCAAACCAGTCAGCAATTTACGCTCCACAACAAAGAGCAAATGAATTCCATCTTGGATCCCCTGAAGGAAAAAATCATCGGTTTTGAAAAAAAGGTGGAGGACAGCCAAAAGGAAAATGTAGGATTGGGGGCAAAACTAGAAGAACAGCTCAAACAACTTTACCTGGCCAACCAACAAATGTCACAGGAAGCACAAAACTTGACCAAAGCACTCAAAGGGGACAGCAAAACACAGGGAAATTGGGGTGAAATGGTCTTGGAACGCGTTTTGGAAAAATCGGGATTAGAGCGAGGTCGGGAATATGAGGTACAACAATCATTCACGGCTAGTGATGGTCAAAAACAAATGCCTGATGTGGTGATATACATGCCCCAAGGCAAGAAACTTATCGTCGATTCAAAAGTATCCTTAACCGATTATGAGCGATACGTCAACGCAGATACAGAACAAGAACGCGCCCTACATTTAAAAAATCACATCAATTCGCTCAAAAAACACATCGATCAACTTTCAGCCAAACGCTATGAGGACCTCTATGAAATGGAAAGTCCTGACTTTGTCCTGCTTTTTGTTCCGGTAGAGTCCGCATTTGCCACAGCGATCAATGAAGAACACGAGCTGTACAGCAAAGCATTTGACAAAAATATTGTGGTGGTCACCCCCTCTACCCTTTTGGCTACACTACGCACAGTAGAAACTATGTGGACCAATGAAAAACAGCGCAAAAACGCTTTGGAAATCGCCCAACAAGCCGGTTCCCTATACGATAAGTTTCAAGGATTGTTGGAAGACCTCAAAGGGATCGGCAGTCGTCTGGAAAACGCCAAAATATTTTATGATGGCGCGATGAATAAATTGTCTACCGGCAAAGGAAATTTAGTAGGCGGGGTTGAAAAACTCAAACAAATGGGAGCTAAAGCCAAAAAGGCCTTGCCCGATGCTTGGGCGGCGCGTGCACTAGACCCAGAAGAAAATGAAGCATAAAAAAAGGCCCGATATAATCGGGCCTTTTTTATGATGGATGATTTACTTGCTCAGATACATTTTTCTTCTAGCGTATAAATCATAGAAGGCATCATCTTTAAGGCTGTCGATAAATAAGATGCTTTCCCCAGTACTCTTCATCTCAGGCCCTAGGTTTTTGTTGACGTTAGGGAATTTCTCAAAAGAGAATACAGGTTGCTTAATCGCATAGCCTTCTAGTTGAGGATTAAACTTAAAGTCCTTGACTTTTTTGGCGCCCAACATGACCTTGGTCGCGTAATTTACATAAGGTTCCTTGTAAGCCTTGGCGATAAAAGGTACTGTTCTGGAAGCACGGGGATTGGCCTCAATGATGTAGACCACCTCGTCCTTAATCGCAAACTGAATATTGATTAATCCAACAGTATTTAAAGCCAATGCAATTTTCTTGGTGTGGTCTTTGATCTGCTGCATCACCAATTCCCCTAAGTTAAACGGCGGAAGGGTGGCGTTTGAATCTCCAGAGTGTATACCACAAGGCTCGATGTGCTCCATGATACCGATGATATACACATCCTCCCCATCGCAAATGGCATCTGCTTCCGCTTCAATGGCCCCATCTAAATAATGGTCTAACAACAATTTGTTGTTTGGGATTTTTCGCAATAAATCAACTACGTGTTCTTCGAGTTCCTGTTTGTTGATGACAATCTTCATGCCCTGGCCTCCAAGCACATAGGATGGACGTACCAATAAGGGAAAATTGAGATGATCGCTTAAAGCGAGTGCCTCATCGGCGGTCTCTGCAACGCCAAACTCTGGGAAAGGAATGTTGTTCTCGCGCAATAAATTGGAGAAACTTCCTCGATCCTCGGCTAAATCAAGTGCTTTAAAGCTGGTGCCTATGATTTTGATGCCATACTTATCAAGCTTTTCAGCTAGTTTAAGCGCTGTCTGACCTCCGAGCTGAACAATAACACCTACTGGATTTTCATGTTTGATGATGTCGTATATGTGCTCCCAGAACACCGGCTCAAAGTACAATTTGTCCGCTGTATCAAAGTCGGTGGATACTGTCTCAGGATTGCAGTTGATCATGATGGACTCATAACCGCACTCTGCTGCAGCAAGAACTCCATGCACACAGCAATAATCAAATTCAATTCCTTGGCCGATGCGGTTTGGCCCGGAGCCAAGAACAACCACTTTTTTTCTATCTGAAACTTCAGAATCATTGGCCACATAACGAGTACCATCAGGTCGTTCCACCTCTGACTCAAATGTTGAATAGTAATAAGGTGTCTGGGCTTTAAATTCAGCGGCACAGGTGTCCACCAACTTGTACACCCTTTTAATATTCATAGCTTCACGCAGTTGATAAACCTCGCTTTCAAGACAACCCAACATATGGGCTATCTGTCTATCGGCAAATCCTTTTTGCTTGGCCTCCAGCAACATATCCTTAGGCAGTGTAGCTAGCTTGAACTGATTGATCTGTTTTTCCAGTTGATATAACTCCTCGTACTGGCGTAAAAACCATAGATCGATTTTAGTAATCTCATGTATTCTTGCCAAGGGAATACCCATTTGAATGGCATCGTAAATCACGAAAACTCGATCCCAACTCGCTACGGTTAATTTCTGAATAATCTGTTCGTAATTGGTATATCCTTTACCATCAGCTCCCAAACCATTTCTTTTGATTTCTAGGGACTGAGTGGCTTTGTGTAGCGCCTCTTGAAAGGAACGTCCTATTCCCATTACCTCTCCAACTGACTTCATCTGTAGGCCCAAACTTCGGTCAGACCCTTCAAATTTGTCAAAATTCCATCGAGGTATTTTTACAATGACGTAATCCAAAGTAGGCTCAAAATAAGCAGAAGTAGATTTGGTGATTTGATTGAACAATTCATCTAGGTGATACCCAATTGCGAGTTTGGCCGCGATTTTAGCAATGGGATAACCTGTTGCTTTTGAGGCCAATGCGGATGATCTAGATACCCTTGGGTTAATTTCAATAGCGATGATATCTTCCTTTTCATCTGGGCTTACTGCAAACTGTACGTTACAACCACCGGCAAAATCACCAATACTGCGCATCATTTTAATCGCCATATCCCTCATGCGCTGAAAAGTGCGGTCAGAGAGGGTCATTGCGGGAGCTACAGTAATTGAATCTCCGGTGTGTATGCCCATAGGATCCATATTCTCTATGGTACAAATAATCACTACGTTGTCGTTTTTATCCCTCAACAACTCCAACTCGTATTCTTTCCAGCCCATTAACGCCTTGTCAATCATCACCTCATGAATAGGTGATATTTCCAATCCTCGGCTGAGTAATTCATCAAAATCTTCGGGTTTGTACACGACAGCTGCACCTGCCCCTCCTAGGGTAAACGATGATCGGATTACCAAGGGAAAACCAAACTGTTGGGCGATCTCCTTACCCTTAAGAAAAGAGGTAGCCGTAGCTTGGGGAGCCATACCAATACCGATTTTAAGCATCAGTTTTCTAAACTTTTCTCTGTCCTCAGTAATATTAATCGCCTCGATATCTACCCCAATAATTTCAATGTTGAAATCGGACCAGATCCCTTTATCATCAGCTTCTATACACAAGTTTAGTGCCGTCTGTCCACCCATGGTAGGCAAAACAGCATCAATCTCCGGGTGCTTCTTTAAAATTTCAATGATAGAGGCCGTGTTCAATGGCTTAAGGTATATGTGATCCGCCATACTGGGATCAGTCATGATCGTAGCCGGATTGCTGTTGATCAAAATAGTCTTGATGCCATCCTCTCTCAAGGATCTCAAAGCTTGTGAACCAGAGTAATCAAACTCACAGGCCTGTCCAATAACTATCGGACCGGATCCGATCAACAATACGCACTTAATGTCTTTTCTTAATGGCATTTAACTCAGTTTTAATGGGGTAAGTTCAAAAAAAAAGGTGTTACTCAAAAAAGTAACACCTTAATATATTAAAAAATAAACAATCATTATTTCTTGTGTCTGCTTTCTGAAGATACAGTCAATTTCTTTCTTCCTTTAGCTCTTCTTCTAGCCAAAACTTTACGCCCGTTGGCAGATGCCATACGCTCTCTAAATCCGTGCTTATTTCTTCTTTTTCTTTTTGAAGGCTGATATGTTCTTTTCATCGAGCTAGATTTTATGCTGATTTGTTGTAAATAAGCCTAAGGCACTGCCGGCACAAAAGCTGGGCGCAAATATACAAAGAGTTTTCGCTTAGACAAGTCAATTTTAAAAAAATATTTTCAATGATTTTTCTTACTTTTGTTTTGCTTTTATAGGGCCAACAGGCCAAATTTTACGCCTCTATGTTCCACAAAAATATCAAACTAGCCCTTACCCTTCTGATCAACGCCTACGCTGTATATCAGTTTGTGGAAGGCGAGATAGGAAACGGTATCTTTTTGATCCTCTTTTCACTAATCTTTGTCTTTTTATACTTCAGAAATGAGTTTATTTTGCTGGCATTTCTCAGCATGCGTAAACAAGATCTTGCTGGAACTCAAAGATGGCTGGACAAAATTAAAAATCCTTCAGCTTCATTGATCAAAAAACAAGAAGGATACTACAATTACCTTTTAGGAATTATCCATTCCCAAACCAATTTATCTATCGCTGAAAAACATTTTAAAAAAGCCTTACTATTTGGACTCACTATGTCTTACGACATAGCCATGGCTAAATTGAGTTTAGCTGGTATCGCCATGCAAAAAAGGCGTAAAGTGGAAGCGACAAAATTGCTTCAAGAAGCCAAAAAACTGGATAAACAACAGATGTTGTCAGACCAGATCAAAATGATGCAACAACAACTCAAGAAAATCTAACTCTGTGCTCGAAGAACGCCCCATACTGGACAATGAATTTCTCAGACAGTTTGAGTGTACTTATCAAGAACAAATGGTAGTGGTTGAGTATGCCCTACAAGAGAAAAAGATTTTTTTAACCAAGTTGATTCTTCCAGCTGCAGCCCCTCAAGATGATTGGATTACGGAGCTCATCGCAGATTTACTTAACATCATTGAAGAGAGACGACTGCGAGTTGTCCCCACGTGTAGTGAATTGAAGATTCTGTTTAAGAAAAATAAGAAGTTTCAACGAATGTTACCTGTAGGTATTCGTTTGTAAATGCTATGCTTCTTTTATATAGCTAGCCATCGCTAAACCATCCTCATCCAATTCTGTCAACTTCATAATTTTCAGTGTATTCACCCAATCAGGGTTCCAGGGATGTTTTACTTTGATGTAGTTTTCAGTGAACCCAAACATCCACCCTTGTTTGTTTTCATCTTCAAAAAGAACCGTCCTAGTGGAGCCTAAGTGCTTCTGATAAAATGCGTGACGCAACTTAACCGACAAGCCCCGGAGCATTTTACTGCGTTTTCTGCGCACATGCATGGGCACCACTGCAGACATGGATGCAGCTTCGGTATTTTCTCGTTCAGAATAAGTAAATACATGGAGGTAGGAAACATCCAGTGAAGCTAAGTATTGATAGGTTTCCAGAAAATCATCATCGGATTCACCGGGAAATCCAACAATCACATCAACACCTATACAAGCATCGGGCATCACTTGCCTTATCCGTGCTACGCGTTCGGTATACAGCCCAGTTAAGTACCTGCGTTTCATGTTCTTGAGCAATCGATCACTACCGCTCTGAAGGGGTATGTGGAAGTGAGGTACAAAACACTTGGCTTGGGCTACAAAATCAATCACTTCATTGCGCAGCAAATTGGGTTCTATAGAACTGATGCGTACCCGAGCAATCCCTTTGATCTTGTCAAGTGCCTGAACCAAATCAAAAAAAGTATGGCTGTGTTTTTTATTGCCCAACTCTCCTTTTCCATAATCCCCAATATTGACTCCAGTAAGCACGATCTCCTTGACACCTTGTGCGGAAATTTTTCGCGCATTTTCCAAGACATTTTCCAAGGCATCACTGCGCGAAATACCCCGAGCTAGCGGAATAGTACAGTAAGTGCACTTATAATCACAGCCATCTTGAACCTTTAAAAAAGCACGAGTTCGATCGCCAAGTGCATAACTACCTACATAAAAATCCGTTTCATCGATGTGACATGAATGCACCTCACCAAAATCATTTTTGGTCAAATCATTCAAATAAGCGGTCAAATTAAACTTTTCTTTAGCCCCCAACACTAAATCTACCCCGTTTACAGCGGCCAATTCCTCTGGTTTCAACTGCGCATAACAACCCACAGCGGCTACAAAAGCATTTGGATTCAATCGCAGACAATCTTTGACCAATCCCTTGAACTTCTTGTCAGCCTGTTCGGTTACGGAGCACGTATTAATCACATATACGTCAGCTGTTTGATCAAAATCAACCGATTGAAAATGAGCTGCCTCCAGGCCCCGTTTAATGGTAGCCGTTTCAGAGAAGTTGAGTTTACACCCCAACGTGTGGAACGCCACTTTCTTTGGTGGTGCAGTTAATTCAGGCATTAACGCCTCCCATGGTCCTATAGTTGTGTTCATTTTCTATACACTTGTGTGGCTTCAAAGACAGATTTTAGCACCGTCCACTCTTGTGGTGATGGCTGCATCCCTCGACGTGCATACACGGCAGTCGTTGTCTCTACAAATCTGTCCCAACTAAAAGTGGTGCTTCCAGAAACTCCACCCCATGAAAACCCAGGAACAAAATTCTTGACAAAACCCCCGCCAAAAATAATGGCTCCTACACCAACTACTGTACCTGTATTAAACATGGTATTAATGGCAGACTTGGCGTGGTCACCCATCATCAACCCACAAAATTGCAGGCCTGTTTGAGCAAATCTCTCCGTCGCATAATCCCAAAGTTTCACCGGGGCATAATTGTTTTTCAAATTAGATGTGTTGGTGTCAGCGCCTAGATTACACCAGGCACCGAGTACAGAATTACCTAAAAAACCATCATGTGCTTTATTGGAATATCCCCATAAAATAGAATTAGAGACTTCCCCTCCCACCTTACAGTGAGGACCGATGGTGGTAGCCCCATAAATCTTGGCTCCCATTTTTAAAGTGGAATGTGCTCCAAGACTGAACGGACCACGCACCAGACAACCTTCCATGACTTCACTGTCAGCACCGATGTAGATCGGTCCCGTAGATGCATTGAGCACACTGGCATATACTTGGGCTCCCGGTTCCAGAAAAATATCTGTTCCTATGTATTGATTACCCGGCGGTAATGGAGCAGATTCCCGACCTGAAGTAAGCAGCTGATAATCTGACCGTAGGGCTTCGTCGTTGTGCAAAAACAAATCCCAAGGTCGCTCGATACGAATGATTGGGCCTGTGTAGGAAACAGGTTTGAACACAGAAAGCTGATCATCTGACTCAAAACGCAGTGATCTGTAGGCAATGAAGCCTTGATCATTCACTAAAACTTCACCTAGTTGAAGACCTTCAAGAGCTTTGACCAATGAGCTATTGGGCAATATTCCCGCTTGGATGTAGACGGCCTCGCCTAACGATGGATGGGTGTACAGCGGTTGAAGCTCCTCGGTGGTCAATATCTCTGGAGTGATCCCGGTAAATTTTGACCACTTTTCGTGAATGCACAAAATACCTACCCGAAGGTCACTAACTGCTCTTGTCCAGGTAAATGGCTTCAATGATTCGTGCAATGACCCATCGGTGAGAACGTACTTCATAAAGATCAATTTTTGACAACGCTAATATAGAGAATAAAAAAATCGCGTCCCACCAAGGCGGAACGCGATTAAGGGTTAAGCCCAGAAGTGATTACTTTTGAAACTTGGCGTATTTGTTTTTGAACTTGTCGATACGTCCTGCAGTATCTACCAATTTGGTTTTACCTGTGTAGAACGGGTGAGAAGTTCTAGAGATCTCTAGTTTGATTAAAGGGTAGCTCACGCCATCCACCTCAAGGGTTTCTTTAGCTTCAGCAGCCGATTTGGTGATAAAAACATCCTCATTGGACATGTCTTTAAAAGCAACCAAACGGTAATTTTCTGGGTGAATTCCTTTTCTCATGATATATATGACTTAGATTATGTTCAAATTTTGAGTGGCAAAAATAATCATTTTTATGAAACCAACAATGTACTACACAAAAAATAAGCAATTATATACGGGCACCATCTCACCATGGAAACAACTGGTTTATCGCAAGATATCCTATATTTGCCTCATTAACGTCTAAAACTTGTTTTATGGAACAACAAAAACCAACCACGGGTAAATTTTCACTGCAGTTTGGGGTATTGGCTGGATTGGCAGGAACTGCCTTCAGCATTATGCTGTACACCATGGGTATGGCTTACGAGCAATCACCCGCACAAAGCGGCATCAGCATTGCCATTCTTTTTGGTATTATTTTTTATGGCATCTATACATTCAAAGGACAAAACGAAGGTTACCTCACGCTAAAAGAAGCATTGAAAATCGGTTCAGGTGCTGGTTTAGTCGCTGCTTTAGTCAGTGTTGTTTATCTTTTAGTACTCACCAACGTGATTGATCCCACCTTTTGGGACAAGGCTTTTGAACTAGGTCGCGAGCAAATGATCGAACAAAATCCCAGTATGAGCGACGAGCAGCTTGATCAGATTGTAGCCATGCAAAAAAACTTTGCCTGGGTTACCTACCCAACACTTTTGGTCATGAATACCATCATGGGACTGATCATCGGATTGGTATCAGGTTTGATTCTTAAAAAAAATAGAGACTAGTTCTTACGACTCCAGTCATGGATCTCTCGATAGTTATTCCGCTCTTCAATGAAGAAGAATCGCTTCCCGAATTGCTTTCGTGGATCGACCGAACTTTAGCGTCTTGGAGCGGGAACTTCGAAGTTATTTTAATTGACGACGGCAGTACTGATGGTTCTTGGTCGGTGATCGAGACATTGATCCCCCAGTATCCTTCAATTACTGCCATTCGTTTTTCAAAAAACTACGGTAAATCACAAGCCCTACATGCTGGATTTGCTCGCGCCAAGGGTCAGGTAGTGGTGACCATGGATGCCGACTTGCAGGACAGTCCAGAGGAGATTCCTGGCTTGTACAAAAAAATCACCCAAGAAGGTTTCGACCTGGTTTCTGGATGGAAACGAAAGCGTTTTGATTCTTTTTGGGGTAAAAACCTACCCTCAAAATTATTTAATTGGGCAGCCCGCAAAACCTCAGGTATTGCTTTAAATGACTTTAACTGCGGACTTAAAGCCTACCGTTTAGAGGCTGTTAAAGCCATTGAGGTGTCTGGCGAAATGCACCGCTACATTCCTGTTTTGGTAAAAAATGCAGGATTCTCAAAAATTGGAGAGCAAGTGGTTCAACACCAATCGCGCAGATATGGCACCACGAAATTTGGCGCCAGTCGTTTTATTAACGGGTTTCTCGATCTGTTGACCATTTGGTTTTTATCCGCGTTTGGAAAACGTCCCATGCACTTATTTGGCGCTGTTGGGGTATTGTTGTTTATTCTGGGCTTTGTATTCTCACTTTTTTTAGGAATTGACAAAATCTGGTTTAATCCTCAAGGTAGATTGATTACCCAAAGACCTGAATTCTTTATCGCTCTTGCCTGTATGATCTTAGGCACCCAATTCTTCTTAGCTGGCTTTTTAGGTGAAATCATCATAAGACAGCGTAAAACCCAAGTACATTATCGCATTCAAGCGATTTTATCTTCCCAATCATGAGTATACCTACCTACCAAGAACGAGCCCAGTCTTGGCTCGATCCGTTTTTTGATTTAGAGACACACCAAACCATACATTCACTCTTTGACGAACCCAAAGAACTCGAAGATCGATTTTATAAAGATCTTGAATTTGGCACTGGAGGTATGCGTGGCACCATGGGTGTAGGAACCAATAGGATTAATCGGTATACATTGGGACGAAATACCCAAGGATTGTGCCACTACCTAAATCAATGTTATCCACAAACTCAAATCAAAGTGGCTATTGCCTACGACTGCCGCCACCAAAGCGACACATTGGCCAAAGTGGTTGCCGAGGTATTCTCTGCCAACGACATCAAGGTTTTTTTATTCCCTGAGCTGCGGACCACTCCTGCCCTATCTTTTACGGTGAAACATCTAGGATGCCATGCGGGCATCGTACTTACTGCCTCACACAACCCCCCTGAATACAACGGTTACAAGGTATATTGGACCGATGGCGGGCAAATAGTTCCTCCTCAAGACAAGGCGATCATTGACGCTATTAATGCCTTAGACTTCAAAGATGTTCACTTCACCCCAAAACCTGTACTGATTGAGCTGCTGGACGCTGATGTCGATCAAGCTTTTGAACTTGCTGTATTGACCAATGGACGCTTTCAGGCGCCACAGCGCGATAAATTAAACATAGTATTTACACCACTGCACGGCACTTCGATTACCGCTATACCCTCTGTTTTAGAAAAAACTGGATACACTCAATTGCATGTAGTAGCCGAGCAAGCACAACCCAACGGAGATTTTCCCACAGTAGTCTCTCCAAACCCCGAAGAAACAGAAGCCCTCTCTATGGCCATCAGCCAAGCGGAATCCATAGGCGCAGATTTGGTGATCGGCACTGACCCGGATAGTGATCGACTGGGAATCGCAGCGCGCAACAAATCTGGCCAGTTAGAAATTATCAATGGGAACCAAACCATGGTGTTGATGTTGGACTTCTTGTTACAGCAGAGAGCAAAAAAAGGATTTGCCCCAGGTGATTTTATCGCATCTACCATAGTATCTACTCCTATGGTTCAGCGATTGGCGGATCACTATCAAGTAGAGCTAAAAACAACACTTACTGGATTTAAATGGATTGCACAAGCCATTGAAGCTCACCCCCACCAGCATTTTATCGGTGGTGGAGAGGAAAGCTATGGATTTATGGTCGGTGACTTTGTTCGTGACAAAGATGCCGTAACTGCCACGCTTCTAGCTTGCGAAATAGCTGCTTGGGCCAAGTCACAAGGAGAAACACTGTTTGATTTACTAGAAGGCTTATATCAAGTACATGGCCAATACTTGGAGAAACTGGTTTCTTTGGTGCGGAAAGGGAAAGAGGGTGCTCAAGAAATTGAAGCCACTATGTCTGCCTTGCGACAAGAACCCCCACACACTTTGGGCGGTTCAACCGTGGTGCGCATCGATGACTATTTGCACCAAAAATCCACCCGTACTTTGGAGCATTTGGTCGAAGAAATCTCCTTTCCCAAATCAAATGTGCTGATTTTCCATACCGAAGACGGCTCTATGATTGCAGCTCGCCCCAGCGGCACCGAACCAAAAATTAAATTTTACATCAGTGTTTGCGAACCTCGACCTGAAGGCTCATCGGCGGAGCAAACACAATCGATCTTAGAGCATCGCATCCAACACTTGATTAAAGACCTAGGCATCGCATAGCCACAACACGGGCATAATTTACCGACCATGACGCACTTTAAAACCATTTTACACTACGCCAAACCCTATAAAACTTATGCGGTTTGGAATATTGTGTTTAATGCGCTGTACGCTTTGTTCAGCGCATTGGCTATGGCTGCGCTCATTCCCATGCTGAACGTGCTTTTTAAACAAGTGCCCCCTGTGGCTGAAAAACCCATCTATCAGGGAATAAACACCTTAAAACCCTTTGTCGCCGACTCCATCAATTACCACCTAGGCGCCGTTGCAGGTGAAGACCCCAGCCAGGGACTTTGGCTCGCTGTGGGGCTGATTCTTGTGCTGTTTTTACTCAAAAACCTGTTTAACTACCTAGCGATGTACTACATCACTTATTTGCGCAACGGGGTGCTTAAGGACATCAGAAATCAGGTGTACCAAAAATTGATACACCTGCCCATGGGTTATTTCACCGACCGAAAAAAAGGAGACCTCATGACCCGAATGACCACAGATGTGTTGGAGGTTCAACACTCCATGTTGTCGGTGCTTGAATTAATGGTTCGTGAACCTTTAACCATACTGTTTACCTTGGTGGTGATGATGCTGATCAGTCCACAACTCACCTTGTTTGTCTTTGTGTTTATTCCGATTTCTGGATGGATTATTTCCGTTGTTGGAAAAAGTTTGAAAAAACAATCTGAGCAAGTTCAGGACATTCAGGGTCAGATGCTTGCGCAAACTGAGGAGACTATTACCGGGCTTAAGATGATCAAAGCCTTTGTGGCTGAAAACCATTTCAGTCAAAAATTCAGCAAAATCACCCAGCAATTCTTTCAATACTCCAATAAACTGCTTAACCGTCAAAACCTAGCTTCTCCATTGAGTGAATTCTTGGGTATTGCCGTAATTGGAGGACTGCTGGTCTACGGGGGTACCTTAGTATTGATTGATGGATCATTAAACGCCTCGTCGTTCATCGCCTATATCTCCCTGGCTTACAATATTTTAACTCCAGCAAAAGCGATCAGTAAAGCAGCCTACGGGGTTAAAAAAGCTGATGCGGCCGCCGGCCGAATTATTGAGCTGCTCGAGGAAACAGACCCGATACAAAAAGCGGAACGTCCCGTAGTGGCTGCACCCCTAACCCAAAGTATTCGTTTTGAAGGTGTACACTTCGGCTACGGTGCGAAAGAAGTGCTTCACAATATTAATTTTGAAATTAAACAAGGACAGACAGTGGCCTTGGTCGGTCAATCTGGCAGTGGAAAAAGCACACTAGCACAGTTGCTGCTGCGCTTTTACGATCCAACACAGGGAACTATTTTATGGGATGAGTCCCCGGTTTTCTCCCTGGAAATTGGCTCATTAAGACAACAAATGGCCTTAGTCGCTCAAGACGCCTTGCTTTTTCACGACAGTATTGTCCATAATATAGCTATGGGGAAACCGGATGCCTCTAGAGAATCCATTATTCAAGCGGCTAAAGCTGCTCATGCCCATGAGTTTATCGAACAGCTAGAAAACAGTTATGACACCTCAATTGGTGACGCGGGTAACAAACTCAGCGGTGGACAGAAACAACGCATCTCCATAGCTCGAGCATTATTGACCAACCCGTCCCTGTTGATTTTGGACGAGGCTACCTCAGCTTTGGACACCCAAAGCGAACGAGGTGTTCAAGAGGCGCTGAATATATTGATGAAGGACAGAACTACTTTGGTGATTGCTCATCGTCTCTCCACCGTTCAACACGCAGACCTAATTTTAGTGATGCACCAAGGAAAAATTGTTGAACGAGGGACCCATCAATCGCTGATTGAAAACAATGGCTACTACCAACAGTTGGTATCCATGCAACAATTGGCTGCCGATTAAACCTTTTATCAGCTATGGAATCTTACACTCAATTACACAGATTTGATTCCTGAAAAAGAACTTGTCGCACAACTACAAAATCCCAAGGAGAAAAACGCTGCCTTTGGACAACTGGTCGATGCCTATCAAGAGCGTTTGTATTGGCACATCAGGCGATTGGTGCTTCATCACGATGATGCTGATGATGTTGTTCAAAATACCTTTGTAAAGATCTTTCAAAACATAGACGGATTTAAAGGCGAAAGTCAGCTTTATTCTTGGATGTACCGTATTGCCACCAATGAAGCCCTAAACTTCATTAAATCAAATGCCAAAAAGAGCTCCATTAGTTCCCATGATTATTTAACCCTTAAAGCGGAACAACTTCAGAGCGACGTATATTTTGATGGAGATGAAATGGAGGTACAGTTGCAACAAGCGCTGGCCCAATTGCCCGAAAAACAAAGACTGGTATTTCAGATGAGATATTTTGACGATTTAAAATACGAAGACATCTCCGAGATACTGGGTACCTCCGTCGGGGCACTAAAAGCAAACTACCACCATGCTGTGGCTAAAATCAAAGATTTTTTAACTGAAGATTAAACCTTTTATCTGTAAATAAATCTAAAAGACATGTCTACCTCAGCTGAAAAACAACACTTTAACGTACCCAAAGACTATTTTGTGTCTTTGAAACAGTGTTGTATGCAGCGTGTGCTCGACGCAGATCAAGAAGTATCCGCCCAAAAGAAAAACAGAACATTCAACCTTCCTGAAAATTATTTTTCTGAGCTCAAATCAAACATATTAGCCAAGACCTCGGAGAAAAAACCCACAAAAGTTTATTCGCTCTATGCCTGGTCAGCTGCGGCCAGTATGGCACTTTTGTTTTTGGCTGCATGGGTATATACTGCCCATCAAGTAAACCAGCAAACTAAGTGGTCAACCCTGAGCGAACTAGAAATGAGCCAGTATATAGAACATGCACTTTTAGAAACCCCCTCACTGGAATTGACTGAATTACACCAAGATCCTGTGATAACGATGGGAGAATCCAATTTTTTTGGAGAACTACCCATTGATGATTATCTAGAACTCACCGTACCAAGCGCCAAAGAATGGCAACACTATGAAGAACAATAATTATTTAATCACCCTGATTATTTTTATGGGCTTTTGGCAAATAGCCTGGAGTCAACAACCAGATTTTGCGCAAATCAAGGCGTTAAAAGTGGCTCATTTTACAGAAGAAATGGATCTCTCACCCGAGCAGGCTGCTGTTTTTTGGCCGATTTACAACGAACATGAATCCGCCTTTATGGGATTGATGAACGACATGAAATCTCAAATCAAAACCAAGGAACAAATCAAATCCATGTCGGAGCTTGAAGCACACAAACACTGGAATAGATATCTGTCACAAAGAAAAAAGATGTGGCAAATGGACCTGGAGCTCTACGAGAAATTAACCGGGAAATTGAGCAAAAAACAAATGGTCTTGTTGGTAAACGCTGAAGAAACATTTAAGCGAAAATTATTTCGGCAATATCGCGAACGCCGCGATACAAAGAAGCAAGAATAAGAGACAGCTCAAAAAAAGGAATACCTTTGCAACGCCTAGCCTACTGCTAGGCGTTTTTACTTATGCAGAACAAACTTCACAGAAACTTAGTATTTGCCGTAGTTGATGCTCTAGATCAGATCTTTAACCAAGGACATTACGCAGATAAAGTGATCGAACGCGTACTCAAAATCGACAAGCGATGGGGTGCGCGCGACCGTGGATTTATTGCCGAAACCACCTATGACATGGTTAGATGGAAGCGATTGTACATGGAAATTGCAGAAGTAAAGGCCCCTTTTGACCGCCCAAAACTTTTTCGCTTATTTGCCGTTTGGGCCGTTCTTAAAGGAATCCCCCTACCCGATTGGAAGCAGATCGAACCCACTCCAGAACGCAAAATCAAAGGTCGTTTTGACCTACTTTCTAAAGAGCGTAAATACCGTGAATCTATTCCAGATTGGTTGGACGAATTGGGGGCTTCATCACTGGGTGAAGAACAATGGTCTGCAGAAATTAAAGCACTTAATGAGCAAGCACCCGTAGTGCTTCGTGTCAATCGTTTAAAAACAGAACCTAAGCCTTTAGCAGATGCTCTGTTCGATGATGGAATCGCTACAAAAACACATGCGGATTATCCTGATGCGTTGATATTAGAGGAACGGGCCGCACTATTTCAACACCCCGCTTTCCAAGAGGGCTATTTTGAAGTTCAAGATGCCTCTTCACAAAAAGTTGGGCGTTTTCTGGACGTTCAGCCAGGAATGTTGGTCGTTGATGCTTGCGCTGGCGCCGGAGGCAAATCGCTGCATCTCGCAGCCTTGATGGCCAACAAGGGTCAAATCATTGCTATGGATTTATACGACCATAAACTGAAAGAGCTAAAACGCCGTGCCCGCAGAAACGATGTGCACAATATCGAAACACGGGTGATCGACTCAACCAAAGTGATTAAAAAGCTCATCGAACGTGCAGACCGTGTACTCATCGACGCACCTTGCACTGGACTGGGCGTATTGCGCAGAAATCCGGATGCTAAATGGAAATTACAGCCGGAATTTTTGACGCAAATCACCCAGACACAGCAGGAAATACTCCAACAATACAGCAAAATGGTCAAAAAAGGGGGTAAACTGGTCTATGCCACCTGTTCTATTCTACCCCAAGAAAACCAAGACCAAGTCACTCAATTCTTGACTAGTGAAGCAGGGCAAGGATTTCAATTAGAGCAAGAGGATAAAATAAGCCCTAGTCAATCAGGTTTTGATGGATTCTATATGGCGCGACTGGTCCGCAAGCTATAAACAATAGTTCTTGATAAGTGTTCTGATTTCCCAATGGGAATTACACCCTAAAAAACTACATTTGTGGCTTGTTAGTAACCCGTAGCACAGCCCCTATGATTTCTTTTTTTGGCCTAGAGGATCGTTCGATATTTGCCGTTCAAACCCAACAACCACTATCCGATCAGGACAAAGAACGTCTGAGTTGGTTATTTTCAGATGCCGCCTACTTAGGCCATGATTCGATACCGGGAATTTGGGTGGGACCCAGAGCCGTGATGATCACACCCTGGAGTACCAACGCGACAGAAATCACCCAAAATATGGGGGTGTCTGGGATTATTCGCCTGGAGATTTTTGAACCAAAAGCCCAGCACACGGTTTTTGACCCCATGCTCTACCAAGTTTATCCTCAGTTGGATCAACATATGTTTGACCAACAAATCGAGCCAGCGCCCATTGAATACATCGATGATATCGCACAATACAATCAAGAACAAGGTCTTGCATTAAGCAATGACGAGGTGGACTACCTCAATCAATTGGGCGAAAAACTGAGCAGAAAACTAACCGATGCAGAGGTCTTCGGATTTTCACAAGTCAATTCAGAGCACTGCAGACATAAAATTTTTAATGGAACTTTCATCTTGGACGGCACAGCCCAAAATGAGTCATTGTTCCAGATGATCAAAAAAACCACCGCCACACATCCTGGCCAAGTCGTCTCTGCGTACAAGGACAATGTAGCCTTTATCCAAGGTCCTGAGGTGGTACAATTTGCCCCAAAATCTTCTGCGGGACCTGATTTTTACCAAGAGAAAACGTTTAAAAGTGTTTTGTCCCTAAAAGCAGAAACCCACAATTTCCCTACCACCGTGGAGCCTTTTAACGGAGCAGCCACTGGATCAGGCGGAGAAATCAGAGACCGTTTAGCAGGTGGAAAAGGTTCCGTACCGCTGGCAGGAACGGCCGTTTATATGACCCCCTATTCCAGGCTTGTGCCAGGAAGGGCCTGGGAAGAAAATGGGGTACCCGCCAGAAAATGGTTGTACCAAACACCCGCCGATTTGTTGATTAAGGCCTCTAATGGAGCCTCTGACTTTGGAAATAAATTCGGTCAACCACTCATCAATGGTTCGGTGTTGACTTTTGAACACCGAGAAAACAACCTGACCTGGGGCTATGACAAAGTAATCATGCAAGCAGGTGGTGTCGGATATGCCAAAGCGGAACAAGCCAAAAAAGACAAACCACAAACTGGAGATGCTATTGTGGTTTTAGGTGGGGATAATTACAGAATCGGCATGGGAGGTGCGGCAGTATCCAGTGCTGATACTGGGGCATTTGGATCAGCCATTGAACTCAATGCCATTCAACGCTCCAATCCTGAAATGCAAAAACGAGCAGCCAATGCCATTCGGGCTCTGGTAGAATCAGATCAAAATCCCATCACCTCTATACACGACCACGGGGCTGGAGGACATTTAAACTGTCTTTCTGAACTGATTGAAGACACGGGAGGGCACATAAACTTAGACGCTTTGCCTGTGGGTGATCCAAGCCTTTCAGCTAAAGAAATCATTGGAAATGAGTCGCAGGAGCGCATGGGTCTAGTCATTCCTGAAAAAGACCTGCCCCTGCTGGCAAGCATAGCCGAACGTGAACGCGCACCGTGGTACCGAGTAGGAACCGTAAGTGGTGACCATAGATTTACTATTGAATCGGAGACCACAGGTGAAAAGCCTATGGACCTGGATTTAGCACATCTTTTTGGGTCTGCACCCAAAACTATTTTGGAAGATATCCGCATTAAAAGAACCTATGCCGACGCTCCGTACACTACTGATTTGTTGGAACAGTACCTTCATGCAGTGCTGCGTTTGGAGGCCGTAGCCTCCAAAGACTGGTTGACCAATAAGGTAGATCGTTGTGTAGGAGGGCGTGTCGCTGTACAACAATGTGCTGGACCTCTACAATTGCCTTTAAACAACTGTGGCGTCATGGCTTTGGATTACAGCACCCCATTTGGTGTGGCTACCGCCATGGGACATCATCCCATCTCTGGACTAATCGACGCAGCTGCAGGAAGTAGAAACAGTATTGCTGAGGCATTATCCAACTTAGTATGGGCGCCGCTCTCTGAAGGTCTCTCCGGGGTTTCCTTGTCGGCCAACTGGATGTGGCCTTGCAACAACGAAGGAGAAAATGCTCGATTGTACGAAGCAGTGCGCAGCGTATCCGATTTTTCCATCGCCTTGGGGATCAACGTTCCTACAGGCAAAGATTCGCTTTCGATGAAACAGCGTTATCCAGAGGGTGATGTATTGGCTCCTGGTACAGTGGTGATTTCAGCAGTAGCTGCTTGCAGCAACATCAACCAAGTCGTTGAACCCGTGATTCAACCGGATGCTGGAGGGCTATATTACATCAACCTGTCACAGGACAGCTATAAACTAGGCGGATCCTCATGGGCACAGACCCAGAACGCTTTAGGCAGTGAAGCCCCTGATGTGCTGAACGCACAGATATTGGCTCATGCCTTTAACCAAGTACAAGGTTGGATCTCTGAGGGGATCATCGCCTCTGGTCACGATATAGGTTCAGGGGGATTAATCACCACCTTATTGGAATGGTGTTTTGCGCAACCAGGTGCAGGGGCCGATTTGGATTTATCCTCGCTTCCAGGTTCCCTCATCCCTATCTTATTTGCTGAAAACTCTGGTTTGGTTTTCCAACTCACCAACGATGATCACCGTCATTTGGTGGAGGCTAGTGATTTGCCATTTGTTTACCTAGGACAACCTACCCAGGATGGGGCACTTCACCTAAAACACCATACGTTTACCCAGGTGCTGGATGTGGCACAGTGGCGATCAGTTTGGTTTGAAACCTCTGCTCTTTTGGACGCCAGACAGACCGCTGGTGACCTCGCTCAAGTAAGGGCTCAAAATTTTGATAAACAACCCTTAAACTACGTATTTCCTCAAGGATTTACAGGGGTATTACCTCAAAAACCACAACCTGAAAAAAGACCGGTGGCCGCAATTTTACGCGAAAAAGGATCTAATTCAGAACGGGAAATGGCTCATGCGCTTTACCTAGCTGGGTTTGAGGTAAAGGACGTTCACATGACCGATCTAACTTCTGGTCGAGAAGATTTGAGCGGTGTGCAATTCATTGGGGCTGTTGGCGGATTCTCCAATTCTGATGTGCTGGGATCAGCGAAAGGATGGGCGGGTGCTATCCGATACAATCCACTCGCCAAAAAAGCTATTGAACAATTTTTTGCGCGTCCTGACACCCTATCTGTGGGGATTTGCAATGGATGTCAGTTGTGGATGGAACTCGACTTAGTGCACCCGGAACTTCCCGTACATGGAAAAATGAAACACAACAAATCGCAAAAACACGAAAGTGGATTTGTTTCCGTCACCGTGCAGCCCAACAACAGCGTGATGTTAAAAGATTTGTCAGGAACCCAACTCGGAGTTTGGATCTCTCATGGAGAAGGGCGTTTTGATTTGTCCTTACCTGAAAATGCCTACTCTATTGTGGCAAAATACAGCTACGATCAATATCCAGCCAATCCAAATGGAAGCGATTACAACACAGCCATGTTGTGCGACCAATCAGGAAGGCATTTGGTCAGTATGCCCCATATGGAGCGATCTATTTTTCCCTGGAATTGGGCGCATTATCCCAAAAGTACAGACCACCAAGTCAGCCCGTGGATTGAAGCTTTTGTAGCTGCTAGAAAATGGATTGAGTCACAGGGTTAAGCGCCAAAACTATCGATATATTTGATCGTATAAGTCTTGGTACTTAGCTTGAATCGCTTTTCTTTTAAGTTTCATAGTGGGCGTTAAATGTCCCGCATCTGGAGTCCAGGCATCTGGAGTAAGCTTAAATTGCTTGATTTTTTCAAATTTGGCAAATTGCTCGTTGGCCGACTCTACTTCTCGTTCAATTCTAGACAATACACGCGGGTGAGCAATCAAGGCTGTTCGATCCAAGTCACCCAGTTCCTTCTTCTTGGCCCATTGTTCTAGGAACGCAAAATCAGGTTGAATCAAAGCAGCGGGCATTTTCTCGCCATCGCCTACGACCATTACTTGCTCGATAAATCTGGACTGTTTTAATCGGTTTTCGAGTAATTGAGGAGCTACGTATTTGCCCCCAGAGGTTTTAAACATTTCCTTTTTTCGGTCGGTGATCCGCAAAAACCCGTCCTCATCAATATGGCCAATATCTCCGGTGTGAAAATATCCGTTTTGGATGACTGAGGCAGTTAACTCGGGATCTTTGTAGTACCCCATCATGACTTGTGGTCCTTTGACCAGAATCTCACCGTCCTCAGCGATCTTGACCTCGGTCTCTGCGATCAACTTACCTACAGTTCCTATCCTAAACTTGCCATCTCTCATGTCGTTTACGGACACCACAGGCGAAGTCTCCGTCAACCCATACCCTTCCATGACACCCATTTTAGCGGCGTTAAACACCCGGGCAAGTCTGGGTTGAAGTGCCGCACTTCCTGAGGCGATCAAACGCAGATTCCCCCCTAACGCCGCCCGCCACTTGCTGAAAATTAACCGATCGGCGATCTTTAATTGGAACTCGTACCAAGCGCCATTCTTTCCATAAGGCTCATAGCGCAACCCGAGATTGAGCGCCCAAAAAAAAAGGGCTTTTTTTATACCCGTCAAAGCAGTGCCTTTGGCCACAATACTGTCGTACACTTTTTCAAGCAATCTGGGCACCGAGGTCATCACATCCGGCTGGTGACGTTGTAAGTCAGCCATCAAAGTTTCCAGTGATTCAGCGTAGCACACCTTAACGCCTGTGTATTGGTATATATAGGTAATCACTCGCTCAAAAATGTGACAGATGGGCAAGAAACTCAATGCTTTGGCCTGTCCCGGCACCAAAGGCAATCGCTCACAGGCATAGAGCACATTGGACACCACATTATGGTGAGACAACATCACCCCTTTGGGCTTTCCTGTGGTACCCGAGGTGTAAATGATGGTGGCCAAATCCTCAGGCAATACCCCTTTGGCCAATGCCGCTACTTCTGCTTGGTTACTTTGATCCGCCCCTAACTGAAGCAATGAGGAAAAATGGGGACAATCAGCTAGTTGATTAAATGAATACACCTCAACCAACGAAGTCTGAGCCCTAATAGCTTTGATTTTTTCGTATACGGTGGCACAGGAAACAAAACAATACTTTGATTCTGAATGGTTGAGAATATAGGCGTAATCTTCTTCTGTAATCGTGGGATAAATCGGCACGTTCTGGGCGCCAATCTGCATAATTCCCACATCGAGAATGTTCCACTCCGTTCGGTTGGTCAGTGAAATAACCGCAATTTTATCATTTTTCTTTACCCCTAACCTCAGCAATGCTCGACTGACGGCATGAGCCTGTTGCATAAACTCTGCAGAGGAAATCGATTGCCAAAGTCCTTGGTATTTCATCTCATAAGCCTCCTCGAGTGGATAATGATCTAATTGGTATTGAGCAAAATCAAAAAGACGGGTAGGTAATTGGTTCATAAAAGATATATTTCATCGAAAAATACAAAAATATAGACTAAAAAGTGCACAAAATTTAACAGTCATTTACTATGCATGCATAATAAATTTTCTATATTTACATAGATTCATTACCCTTATGAAGGAGCGAACCATCGACTACACTTTGCGCAACACATGGCAAGGGATTGTCAAAATGTACAATGAAGAGGCAAAAAAAATGGACTCCACGATGGCGACGGGTTTTACTTTGTTGAGTATTGATCCCAAAACCGGCACACCGTCCACCTCTTTGGGACCAAAAATGGGATTGGAATCTACCAGTATTTCAAGGATTCTAAATAATCTAGAAAAAAAAGCACTCATTGAGCGTAAGGCTCATCCTCAAGACGGAAGAAGTGTATTGATTCACCTCACGCCTGAGGGAATCAAAATGCGGGACCTCTCCAAATCTTTTGTTTTGGATTTTCACGACAAGGTGATGGAAAAAACATCTAAAATTCAACTAAAACATTTTTTTGAGGTGGTGGATATCATCAATCAAATTACCTCTGAACGAAGTTAATACCTAGATATGAACAGACACATCAAAAAAGCAGCCGTCATTGGATCGGGCATCATGGGGAGTGGCATTGCCTGCCACCTAGCCAATATTGGTGTAGAAGTTTTGCTATTGGATGTTGTTCCAGATTTGAACAATATCCAACCCGCAGACCTCAAAAAAATAGTGCAACCCAGAAACCTTTTGGCGGAAAAAGCTTTGGCTCAAGCACTTAAACAAAAACCTGCGCCGCTCTACCACGCAGGATTCGTGAAACGAATAACTCCCGGTAATTTGGAAGACCACTTGCCCATGATTGCAGAGGTTGATTGGATTATAGAGGTAGTTGTGGAGCGATTGGATATCAAACAACAGGTATTTGCCCAAATCGAACAATACAGAAAGTCTGGAACCCTGATTACCTCGAACACCTCCGGAATCCCCATTCACTTGATGTCCGAGGGACGCAGCCTTGATTTTCAGGAGCATTTTTGTGGGACGCATTTTTTTAACCCTGCGCGATACCTCGATTTATTTGAAATCATACCCGGACCAAAGACCAAGGCGGATGTACTGACTTTCTTGTCGCACTACGGAAGCACTTTCCTGGGGAAAACATCCGTAATGGCCAAGGATACTCCGGCATTTATTGGAAACCGCATCGGGATTTTTGGCATTCAAAGTCTATTTCACCTGATCCAAAAATTGGATATGACGATTGAGGAGGTGGATAAACTTACTGGTCCAGTGATTGGAAGGCCTAAATCTGCTACTTTTCGCACGGTCGACGTGGTTGGTCTAGACACACTGGTGCATGTGGCCAACGGAATAGCAGCGCACTGCCCTCAGGACGAAAAACACCACTTGTTTCAAATACCCGATTTCATCCAACACATGATGGAACAAAAGTGGTTAGGCAGTAAAACTGGTGCAGGATTTTACAAGAAGGTCACCGCAGAAAACGGCACTTCCTCCATACACGGTTTAGACTTAAAGACATTGACCTACAGAGCGCCTAAGAAAGCCTCATTTGCCACCTTGGAAGGCACCAAATCCATTGATCGAGTGATCGATCGATTTGCTGTTTTGGTCGATGGAAAAGATAAAGCCGGTGAATTTTATAGGGCGACCTTCTCTGACATGTGGAGTTACATAGGTCACCGTATCCCCGAGATCACCGATGAGCTTTACCAAATTGACGAGGCGATGAAGGCTGGATTTGGGTGGGAGCACGGACCTTTTCAAATCTGGGATGCCGTCGGGCTGGACAAAGGACTTGAGCTCATAAAAGCGCATGGAAACACCTGTGCTGCTTGGATTGAGGAAATGAAATCACTAGGGCACCGTTCGTTTTATAAGGTTGAAGAAGGAGCAACGCTGTTCTACGATATTCCCAGCAAAAAATACAAACGGATACCCGGCCAAGAGCAACTCATCATCTTGGACAACATCCGTACCCAAAAAGCCGTCTATCAAAACCCTGGACTGGTGCTCACCGACTTAGGAGACGGCATACTCAACGCGGAATTCCGATCAAAAATGAACACCTTGGGTGGCGATGTTCTCAGCGGCTTGAACAAATCGCTTGACATCGCTGAAAAAGACTACCGCGGTCTGGTCATTGGCAATCAAGGAGCTCATTTTTCGGTAGGTGCCAACATCGCCATGATATTTATGATGGCCGTAGAGCAGGAATACGACGAGCTTAACATGGCTATTAGGATGTTCCAAAACACCATGATGCGCATGCGCTATTCAAGCATACCAACGGTGGCTGCCATACACGGAATGACCTTTGGTGGAGGATGTGAGCTATCGCTTCACGCAGACCAGGTCGTCGCAGCTTCAGAAACATATATGGGACTCGTAGAGTTTGGTGTTGGGGTAATACCTGGTGGCGGTGGCACCAAGGAGCTAACTCTAAGGGCCTCAGATACATTTAAAGCCAACGATGTGGAGGTCAATCGACTGAGAGAGGCCTTTTTAACCATAGCTATGGCCAAAGTATCCACTTCAGGCCACGAGGCGTTTGATCTGGGTTTGCTCCAAAAAGGCAAAGACCACCTCGTGGTGGGCAAACAGCGTTTGATTGCCAAAGCAAAAGCACAGGCATTGTCTATGGCAGAACAAGGATATACCCAGCCGATCATGCGCCAAGACATCAAAGTGCTGGGTCAACAATCTTTGGGTATGTTCCTGGTAGGAACTGATGCCATGAAAGCAGGTCACTACATCTCTGAACACGATCGTAAAATTGCCGATAAGCTAGCTTATGTCATGTCGGGCGGAGATCTCTCTGAAGCGACAAACGTCAGTGAACAATATTTGCTTGATCTAGAGCGCGAAGCGTTTTTGTCGCTGTGCACCGAACGAAAAACCCTGGAGCGCATCCAACACATGCTACAAACCGGTAAACCCTTAAGAAACTAGTCATGAAAACAGCCTATATCGTAAAAGCCTACAGAACAGCTGTAGGTAAAGCGCCCAAAGGGGTGTTTCGCTTTAAAAGACCCGACGAACTCGCTGCTGAAACGATCGAATTCCTGATTGATTCCCTAGGTGACTTTGACAAAACGCGTATTGATGATGTCATGGTGGGCAATGCCATGCCAGAGGCAGAACAAGGGCTAAACGTAGGAAGACTAATTTCCTTGATGGGGCTTAAAATCGATGATGTACCCGGAATGACGGTAAACAGATACTGTGCCTCAGGACTGGAAACGATAGCCATTGCTACAGCAAAAATTCAAGCAGGTATGGCTGATTGCATCATCGCCGGTGGTGTGGAAAGCATGAGTTTTATTCCCATGGGGGGATACAAACCCGTCCCAGACTACAAGACAGCTCAGCAAGGACATCAGGACTATTATTGGGGAATGGGACTAACGGCAGAAGCCGTAGCCGAACAATATCAAGTTTCTCGAGAAGACCAAGATCAATTTAGCTACCAATCCCACCAAAAAGCAATCGCTGCCCAAGAATCCGGGCGTTTTGACCGGCAAATAGTTCCGATTAAAGTTAACCAAGTAAAATTGGATGAAAACGGAAAAAAAATAAGCCATCAATACACCGTGGCCAAAGATGAAGGCCCTCGAAAAGACACCTCTGTAGAAGCATTGGCTGGATTGCCTTCGGTGTTTGCCCAAGGAGGTAGCGTCACCGCTGGAAACAGCTCTCAAATGAGTGATGGCGCATCATTTGTTTTGGTGATGAGCGAAGAACGCGTCAAAGAATTGGGACTGACTCCCATAGCGCGCATGGTTCAGTATGCCGCCGCTGGTGTACCGCCCAAAATAATGGGCATAGGTCCTGTTAAAGCTATTCCCAAAGCGCTTGAACTAGCGGGGTTGAAACTGAATGATATCGGATTATTTGAACTCAACGAGGCGTTTGCCTCGCAATCGCTGGCCGTGATCAGGACCTTGGGAATAGATCCGGAAAAAGTGAATGTCAATGGAGGGGCTATTGCCCTTGGGCACCCATTGGGCTGTACGGGTGCTAAACTCACCACACAGTTACTCGATGAAATGGACCAACGTAAAATGAACGGCCAATACGGAATCGTAACCATGTGCGTAGGTACAGGGCAGGGTGCTGCAGGAATTTTTGAATTGATTTAATACGTATACCATGAACCAAGAAGCTAACGAATTTATCCTCAGAGGAGGACAGTTTATCGTCACAGAGACACCTGCTGAATCAGTCTTCACCCTGGAAGATTTATCAGAGGAGCAAAAAATGATGCGTGAAAGCACCCAAGAATTTGTCGATCGCGAACTATGGGCACACTGGCAGCGTTTTGAGAAAAAAGACTATCAATTCACGGAAGAAGCCATGAAAAAAGCCGCTGAATTAGGGCTTCTAGGGATTGCCGTTCCTGAACAGTACGGTGGTATGGGAATGGGATTTGTCTCCACCATGCTGGTTTGCGACTATATTTCCGGAGCCACCGGGTCCTTTTCTACAGCATTTGGAGCCCACACCGGTATTGGAACCATGCCGATTACCCTGTATGGCACCGAGGAACAAAAGATGAAATATGTACCTAAACTGGCCAGTGGTGAATGGTTTGGGGCCTACTGCCTGACCGAGCCCACTGCTGGATCCGACGCCAATTCAGGGAAAACAAAAGCCGTTTTAAACCCCGAGGGCACACACTATTTAATCAGCGGCCAGAAAATGTGGATTTCCAATGCGGGATTCTGCCAGTTATTCATCGTATTTGCCCGTATAGAGGACGATGCCAACATCACTGGATTTATTGTTGAAAACGATCCGAGCAACGGAATCACTCTAGGTGAAGAGGAACACAAAATGGGGATTCACTCCTCCTCTACCCGCCAGGTGTTCTTTAACGAAACAAAAGTTCCTGTGGAAAACATGCTCGCTGAACGCGGCATGGGCTTTAAAATAGCGATGAATGCGCTCAATGTAGGGAGAATTAAACTGGCTGCTGCCTGTTTAGATGCCCAGCGCAGATTGGTCAATGAATCCGTTCACTACGCCAACAACCGCATACAGTTTAAAACTCCGATCGCTTCATTTGGAGCCATTCAAGCCAAAATCGCCCAGATGGCGACCAATGCCTATGTGGGAGAATCCGCTTGCTACCGCGCCGCCAAAGACATCGAAAAACGCATTGAGCAACGCATCGCTCAGGGCAATACCCATCAAGAGGCGGAACTTAAAGGCGTCGAAGAATATGCCATCGAATGCTCCATTCTCAAAGTGGCCGTTTCAGAGGATGTGCAACAGACAGCTGACGAAGGGGTTCAGATTTTTGGCGGGATGGGCTTTAGTGCCGATGCTCCCATGGAATCAGCCTACCGCGATGCGCGTATTTCTCGTATTTATGAGGGAACTAACGAAATAAACCGCATGCTGATCGTCGGGATGTTGCTAAAAAAAGCGATGAAAGGTCATGTAGACTTATTGGGGCCAGCCACAGCAGTAGGTGCCGAATTGATGGGCATACCCTCCTTTGACATCCCTGAATACACCGAGATCCTCTCCTTGGAAAAAGCACACCTAGGGCGTCTCAAAAAAGCTTTCTTGATGGTCGCCGGAAAAGCCGTGGAAACCTACGGAATGGACTTAGAAAAACACCAGGAGTTGCTGATGGCAGCGGCTGATATTTTGATTGAAATTTACATGGTGGAATCTGCGCTTCTGCGCACAGAAAAAAACCTGAAGCGTTTTGGCGCAGAAGCTCAAAAAACACAAATAGCCATGTGTCAATGGCAATTGTATCAGGCGACTGAGCTCATTCAGTCGAAAGGAAAAGAGGCTATTTTATCATTTGCTGAAGGAGACATGCAGCGCATATTGTTGATGGGGCTAAAACGATTCACCAAATACGATACCTACCCCAACCCTATTGCCTTGAGTCAAGAAATAGCCAAAAGTATCTTGGAAAAAGGCAAATATACACTGGACTCCTAGCGCGAGTACCCCGCTAAAAAAAAACCACAAGGGTTAGCGATAAAATGCTATTTTTAAGGTTCAAACTTTTTGAACCATGAGAAATTGGCTTTTGTTGCTTACCCTTTTTTTGGCTGGTGTTTCTTCAGCACAATCCTCTAATGAACTATATCAAATAATTTCCTCCGTCTCTAAAGAACGGATTCAAGCAGATGTAACGACACTGGTGGGGTTTGGCACCCGACATACCCTTTCTGACACCATCTCACCAGTGCGCGGTATCGGGGCAGCCAGAAGATGGATCAAAGCTGAATTTAAAAAAATTGCTGCCGATTGTTCCAACTGCCTTGAAGTCAAAGAACAACACAACCTGGTAGCAAAAGGAAGTGGTGACCGTATTGTCAAAGATGTCAATATCGTCAACATTCTAGCGATTCAACACAGCAAAAAAAATCCAAAGCGATTTGTTTTGATGAGTGGCGATATAGATTCCCGAATCAGCGATCCCAACGATTATACCAACGATAGCCCAGGAGCCAATGACAACGCCAGTGGAATGGCAGGAACCATAGAGGCCGCTCGGGTATTGTCAAAATACCGTTTTGACTACGGAATTATCTACGCCGGATTATCCGGAGAAGAGCAAGGGTTGTTTGGCGGAGCAGGATTGGCCCAGTGGATAAAAGAACAAGGCTGGGAATTGATCGGTGTGATCAACAACGATATGATCGGAAACATCAGTGGTGTGGACGGCGTGGTGAGTAACCGAGATTTTAGAATTTTCTCTGAACCAACCCCGGTGACAGAAACTGAGGCGGCCAGAAAAGCCAGAAGATTTTATGGTGGAGAGGTAGATGGAGTATCCCGACAGCTAGCCCGATATGTACATAAAACCGTAAAGACGTACATGCCCGAAATGAACCCCATGATGGTCTACCGACTAGATCGATTTGGGCGTGGAGGACACCATAGACCCTTTAACGACGCCGGATATGCGGGGATACGCATCATGGAAGCCCACGAAGACTACACCAAACAACACCAGGACATCAGAACGGAAAACGGAATTGACTATGGCGATGTACTTTCAGGAGTAGATTTTGACTACAACGCCAAGCTGACTGCCGTAAACGCGATTTCTTTAGCCTCGTTGGCTTGGGCACCTGCTGCCCCTGAGCAAGTTTCCATAGGAGGGATTGTAGAAGCGGATACGCGTTTGCAATGGACTCCAGTCGCTGATGCCGCTTATTACAAAGTGTATTGGCGGGATACCACCTCCCCAACCTGGGATCATCACCGCATGATTTATGGAGCGACGGATGCCACATTAAAGGGCATCGTGATCGACAATTACTTCTTTGGTGTAGCGGCTGTCGATGCCGATGGCTTTGAAAGTATGGTGGTATTTCCCAACAAAATAATGCGTTAATGAATTGCAAAGTTTGGTTACTATGGGGTGCATTCATCAGCCTAAGCAGCACCTCTGCGCAACAAGTATTTACTCAACAAGACACCCTAAGGGGAAGCATCGGCCCTGGGAGGATCTGGTGGGATGTAATCAGTTATGACCTCAGCGTCAAGATTGATCCGGAACGCAAGACAATTTCAGGAAACAACACCATCACCTACCAACCAACAACTGAGGGAACTTGGATGCAGATAGATCTTCAAGAACCCCTGGTGATCGACTCTGTTCAGCAAAAAGGAGGGCGCTTACCCTTCAAAAGAATGGGTAATGCCTACCGAATTGACGGGCTGCTCACAGGTCCCACAAGCGAGTTCCATGAATTGACTGTATATTATCACGGAAGCCCAAGAACGGCCAAACGCGCTCCTTGGGATGGAGGATTTTCTTGGGATATCGACCAAAATGGCGCTCCATTTATCGCAACCTCGTGTCAGGGACTAGGTGCGTCTGTATGGTGGCCCAATAAAGACCATATGTATGACGAAGCGGAAAAAATGAAAATTTCCGTCACTGTTCCCGAGGGACTTAAAGACATTTCCAACGGGCAATTAGTCGAAGAGTTTACAGATGCGGGATGGACTACGTATGTTTGGCAAGTTACCAATCCGATCAACAATTATGGGGTGAATGTGAACATAGGCCGATACGTTCATTTTGGGGAGATCTACTCCGGTGAATCAGGGCCGCTCAAGATGGACTATTATGTGCTGCCCGAGGATTTACCGGCAGCTCAAAATCAATTCAAACAAGCGGCTCAGATGATGGAAGCCCTGGAGTATTGGTTGGGACCCTATCCCTTTTACGAGGATGGGTTTAAACTAGTACAAGTCCCCTATTTGGGGATGGAGCACCAGAGTTCGGTCACCTACGGCAATGGTTTTGAAAATGGGTACCGGGGAACTGATCTGTCCGGCACAGGTTGGGGCTTGAAGTTTGATTTCATAATTATTCACGAGTCTGCCCACGAGTGGTTTGCCAACAACATCACCTACCGAGATTCTGCCGACATGTGGGTACATGAAGGATTTACAGCGTATAGCGAAAGTTTGTACTTGGATTACTTTTACGGTCCCGAAGCGGCCTCTGAATACATCAGAGGAACCAGAAAACGCATACAAAACGACGGGCCTATTATCGCTCCTTATGGGGTGAATGCCACCGGATCGGGAGACATGTACTACAAAGGGGCCAATATGCTTCAGATGATTCGCCGAATGGTCAATCACGATGCGCTTTGGCGAGAAATTTTGCGCAAAATGAACCGTGAATTTTATCACCAAACAGTGACTACCCAGCAGATCGAATCTTTTCTAATCCGGGAAACTGGCCTAGATCTCGCTCCTGTGTTTGACCAATACCTCAGAGATGTACGCATTCCGGTTTTGGCCCTCAAACAAACACCTGAAGGGGTGGCTGTCCGTTTTGAAAACACCGTACCTGGATTCAACATGCCTATCCATTTGTCCGGTGAACAAACGGATATTGAGGTGACCGTATCCCAGACATGGCAGACTGTTCCTGAACTGAAAAATTACAAATCAATATCTTGGCATCCAGACTATTACATCAACTCAATTCAAGTAAACTAATGAAAAAAATCAACGTATTCATGGCTGTATTGGCCTGCTGCGTCTCTGTTGTGGGACACAGCCAAAAATTAGATATGTCGCTCTTTGAGGGGATAAAACCTAGAAATGTAGGTCCCGCTGGAATGAGCGGTCGAATTACTACCATTGATGTGGTGAATGATCATCCGGATATTATCTATGTTGGTTCCGCCTCTGGAGGTTTGTGGAAATCAACTTCAGGCGGAATCAAATGGGAGGCGTTGTTTGACCGTGAGGCTACGGCATCGATCGGCGCTGTGGCCATTGACCAGAGCAACCCATCGGTCGTTTGGGTAGGTACTGGAGAGGGTAACCCTCGAAATAGCTTGAACGGTGGCGCAGGGATTTACCGCAGTCTTGATGCCGGTAAAACTTGGCAAAACATGGGGCTTAAAAACACCATGCACATCCACAAAATAATTGTTGATCCGCGCAATTCAAACGTGGTTTATGTGGGTGCCATCGGGAGTCCTTGGGGAGAACACCCAGAACGAGGAGTTTATAAAACCACTGATGGGGGGAAAACCTGGGCCAAAATACTATTTGTCAACAACAAGACCGGGGTGGCCGATATGATTATGGATCCGACCAATCCCAACAAAATCGTTGTTGCGCTTTGGGAGCACAAAAGAGATCCATGGTTTTTTAACTCAGGGGGACCTGGCAGCGGCCTATACGTGACTGTAGATGGAGGAGCTAACTGGAAACAGATCACCTCCAAAGACGGCTTGCCCGAGGGTGAATTGGGCCGTATTGGACTAGCTATGGCCACCAACAAACCCCATATTGTCTACGCCCTAGTAGAATCCAAGAAAAATGCGCTTTACAAGTCTGAAGACGGTGGATATACCTGGAAAAAAGTCAATGATAAGCCTGAGATTGGCGATCGTCCATTTTACTATTCCGACCTATACGTCGATCCACAAAACGAAAACAGAATCTACTCCGTATTTACTTATGTACACGTCTCCGAAGATGGAGGTAGGTCTTTTGCGCCATTGATGCCCGCTTACGGAGTGTCAAATGGTGTTCACCCAGACCACCACGCTTGGTGGATCCACCCAAAAAATGGTCAGTACATGATGGACGGAAACGATGGCGGGATGAACATCACCCGTGACGGTGGTAAGTCTTGGCGCTTTGTGGGCAACATACCTGTAGGCCAATTTTACCACGTCAACACAGATAACGAGTTTCCTTATAACTTGTACGGGGGTATGCAGGACAACGGCTCTTGGAGAGGCCCCGCATATGTATGGAAGGATCAAGGAATACGCAATAGCTACTGGCAAGAAATATCCTTTGGGGATGGATTTGATGTCGTTCCCGATCAAGAAGATGCTCGATACGGGTACACCATGAGCCAGCAAGGATCGGTGTCCAGATACGATTGGGTCACTGGAAACAACTACAGCGTAAAGCCCACACCACCTGATGCGGATACCAAATTGCGCTTTAACTGGAATTCTGCCATCGGACAAGATCCTTTTGACAACAACACCGTATATTTCGGCAGCCAATTTGTGCACAAGAGCACGGATAAAGGTTTGACCTGGACCATCATCTCTCCTGATTTAACCACCAATGATCCGGAGAAACTAAAACAAAGCGAAAGCGGTGGATTGACCATGGATGCCACAGGTGCCGAAAATCACTGCACCATTCTGGTCATCGAACCAAGTGCGGTTCAAAAAAACTTCATGTGGGTCGGTACGGACGACGGTCGCGTGCATTGGACCAACGACTCGGGAAAATCATGGACTGAGGTGACGCAGAACATCAAAGGTTTACCCAAAGGTAGTTGGATTCCTCAAATCAAAGCGGATCCCAAAATTCCTGGCGCAGCCCTATTGGTGGCCAATGACTACCGCAGATTCAACCATACCCCATACCTATTCCGCACCAAAGACTATGGAAAAACCTGGGAGCGCATTGGAGACGCGACCGACTTTAAGAGTTTTGTGCTTTCGGTAGTACAAGACCCTGAAGCCCCACAACTTATATTTGCCGGAACCGATGATGGACTTTATGTCTCTATCGATCAAGGCACTAACTGGACCAAATGGACTTCAGGCTACCCAACTGTACCTACCAGTGATTTGGTAGTACAAAAAAGAGAAGGTGACTTAGCGATTGCCACCTTTGGCCGATCTATGTGGGTGCTTGATGATTTACGGCCATTGCGCAGTTTAGCGCAAAACCCAAGTCTGTTGACCCAACCAATTGCCTTATTCAAAGCGCCAAAAGCCTATCTCGCAGCCTACCAACAACCCACAGGCAGCAGATTTGGTGCTGACGCCATGTATCAAGGAGACAACCGACCCTCAGGAGGTCAAATCACGTATTATTACGGACAAAAAGAAGCCAGTAAAGACACCCTGAAACTACATGTTTATCAAGGAGATGAGTTGATCCGGACCTTAACGCTTAAAACCCCTAAGGCACCAGGATTTCAAAGAATCACCTGGGATTTGGATCGTAAATCCGGAGACCGACCTTCCCGAAGTGCTGAAAAGCCAAAAACAGAACGAGGAGGTCGTTCTGTGCTTCCAGGAACCTATCGACTTGAATTGGTGCAAGGAACCCACAAATCAGAGGCTACCATAGAAGTGGGCTTTGATCCAAGACTCGAAGTTTCCGCAGCAGCAGAAAAAGAAAAGGATGCGGCTTTAGCTCAAATTGATCAATGGATGGATACCGCAGCTCAAGCTGTACGACAGTTGGTGCAAAGCCAACAAACTGCCAAAGAATTGGCTGCAGATATGAAGAAAGAGGATGCTAAAGGGTTGGAGGAGAAAATTAAGCAGTCTGAAAAAATCAGCGAGTCTTTGGAAGAGCTCATCGCACAATATTTAGGCAAACAGGACAAAAGACAAGGCATCACACGTAGTCCTGAAATGACGGTGGTACAGCGATTAGGCAGTGCATCCAGCTACATCAGTTCTAGACCCAATGGGGTTACTGCCACAGAAACTCAACTCATGGACTTGGCCAAAAAATCGCTCCAAGATGCCCTAAAAGCCCAGAATGAGTTTTTTGAAACAACTTGGAAAGAGTTCCACAAACAGGTGGAAAACTGGGAACAGACCAGATTTAAACCGACTAAAACATTTAACTTAGTACCCTAATATACCCGTTATGAAAACAAATTTAACACTTGGCGTCCTCAGCGTGCTCTTATTGACTGCGGTAGCTTGTAAACCATCCCCAAATCAAGAATCAACGGAAGCGACACAAGAAACAGAAATGAGCCCCTCGTTGTCTTTTTCTATGGAACCTAAAAGTGATTCCAACGTTCAAGGAACGGCTACATTCACCGCTAAAGACAGTGTTGTAGCATTTCATATCGAGTTGACAGGCCTTACACCAGGAGTACACGCGATACACCTTCACGAAACCGCTGATTGCAGTGCCGCTGATGGCACTTCAACGGGAGGGCATTGGAACCCTACTTTTGAAAATCATGGATCTTGGGGTTCTGCTGAAGGATTTCACCGTGGAGACATCGGTAACCTTACCGCAGATGAATCTGGAAAAGCTCAATTGCATTTTGAGACCAACCTTTGGTGCTTGGACTGCGAAGACCCTGTTAAAAACATTATGGGTAAAGCGATTATCGTTCACCAAGGAATCGATGATTTGGTCACACAGCCTACAGGCAATGCTGGTGCACGCGTAAGTTGCACAGGAATTATTCAATAATACACCAACCCTGCTTTGCAGGGTTTTTTACTGATGAACCCATCTTCCGCTGGTTGGATTAAAAAATTTGGCTCCTTGCCCCTCACAAAAACCCCATCAAACACAGATGCGGTTTTGTGGTATGAGGATATGGCACATTGGGGAATGGTTTATGGAATCCCTTGGGATGTTCCATCTGGACTGGATTTACCGCATCAACCCACGGCTGATGAGCGTTGTAAAGTTTTGATGATTTATGGGTTTTGGAGTTCGTATCAAATGGTACACCCAAAAAACAATTTTGATCAATTGGTGCACTCCCTGATGGAATTCTACACGGTTTTAGGTCAAGACAGAAAAACGATGTTGGGAAGATTAGGATTTGCCAATGATTCCTACAGCCAACTAGAAACTACCCTAGAATCCAGGATATTCCCCAACCAAGGTTTTGTCTTAGGTGCTTTGGGTCAATCGATCATCAATATCTGGCTGTTTCAAGATATGTTGGCGTGGATGGCCTACCTAGAGGGAAATAAAAACGTCCTTGAGTACCGCAAAGAACTCGAATTAACCTGTTTCCGATTGCTGTATCAATTGATGGGTAGTCTGGGGGTATGGGAAATAATGAAGCCCCAATTGATTCATGGCACCCAATTCGTCGCCCAAGAACTTTTACTGGATCAAGAATTACTTCAAACCCCGATATCTGTTAAAGCCTATCCTCCCATCGCAGCCCGCTATATGGTTGATTTTTGTTTATTTGCCTACCTAACCCAAGCGAAAAAACCGGTGTGGTCCCAGGTAAACCTATGGGGATCTCAAACCAACATTGATCCTGCATACCTCAGCGAACGCTACAACGGACAGATCAAATGGCTAGAAAATCACCAGGGATTTATCGATGATGGATGGGAAGGGCTTTTTGGTGTTCAATTATATGATCGCATTAAAGAATGGATCCAGAAGCTTATTTTAAGAAACAGCAAAAGATTGATCAAGGAGTTAGAGGGTTCTGGTGAATTATTGGTGCTGCTTAGCAAATCGACCCATAAGGAGCTAGACGTTAAAGAGCGTAAAAAAGTTCAGGAACAACTCCTTGATATTTTCAAAAGCATTCCCTCATTGGCTATATTTCTCTTGCCCGGGGGGGCACTATTGTTGCCTTTAGTGGTCAAGTTGATTCCTAAAATGCTGCCCAGTGCTTTTGATGAAAACAGAATTGATAAAGAACCCAACGGGTAAATAGCTCCTTATGGAACCGATCAGGATCAATAAATTTTTAAGTGAAATAGGTTACTGCTCACGCAGGGAAGCAGATAAACTGATCGAACAAGGTCGGGTAAAAATCAATGGTGCTGTTCCTGAAATGGGTACCAAAGTAACCCATCTGGACCGAATTTCAGTGGACGGAACTGAGGTGAATAGCCGTGAAAAAGCCCATGTTTACCTCGCACTCAACAAGCCTGTAGGTATCGTGTGTACCACAGATGCCGGTGTAGAAAAAGACAACATCATCGATTTTATCAATTACCCGGAACGCATCTTTCCCATCGGTCGATTGGACAAGGCCAGTGAGGGGTTGATTCTGTTGACCAGTGACGGTGATATCGTCAATAAAATACTACGGGCCAGCAACGGTCACGAAAAAGAATACCAGGTATGGGTGAACAAACCGATTGATGCTCGATTTATTGACAGGATGAGCAAAGGAGTGCCCATTCTGGGTACAGTAACCAGGCCTTGTGTGATAAAACCGATGGGGGCCATGGGATTTACCATAGTACTCACTCAAGGACTTAATCGGCAAATCAGGCGCATGTGTGAACACCTAGGTTACCGGGTAACCCGACTCAAAAGGGTACGCATCATGAACATCAGCCTAGATACAGAACTTGGAGCCTGGAGGCATCTAACCCAAAAAGAACTCGAGCGATTAACTCAAAGCGTACAGACCTCCAACAAAACCGCCGAATACACAAGACCCAGATCCTCATGACGATTACCCAATTACAGTATATCATAGCTGTTGCCACCTACAGAAACTTCACCTTGGCTGCTGAAAAATGTTTTGTCACTCAGCCTACCCTATCCATGCAAATTCAAAAATTGGAAGAGGAATTAGGCGTGGAGCTCTTTGACCGTACTAAAAAACCAATTGGTCTGACCAAAGCGGGCGAAAAAATTATCGTTCAAGCAGAGAAAATCGTCACTGAAGTATCCCGCATCAAAGACATTATCGATATCGAAAAAGGATTCGTGGGTGGCGTATTTACCTTGGGGATTATCCCCACAGTGACACCTACCCTGTTGCCGTTGTTTTTGCCTCATTTTATCACCCAATACCCCAATGTACAGCTTCATATTCAGGAACACCATACGGAATCGTTAATCGATCTACTCAAAGAAGGAGTCTTAGATGCCGCCATAGCGGCCACTCCACTGGAAGAAGAAGGACTGGCAGAAAAACCGATGTACTATGAACCTTTTGTAGGCTATGTAGCTCCTGAACACCCTCTGTGTGCTCATACTACCTGGCATCCATCCATGTTGGACACAGAGGATTTATTGCTTTTAGAAGATGGCCACTGTTTTCGCAACGGAATACTCAATCTTTGCAGAAACAAGAATCAAGCAGTACCTCCTTCATTTTCCATAGAAATCGGAAGTTTTGATACCTTGGTACAATTAGTCGACAACTCAATGGGCATCACCCTATTGCCTTATTTGACTGGAAAAAGACTGACCCCCTCCCAGCAATCCAGATTAAGGCACTTTAATGCTCCTCAACCTGCTCGGGAAATCAGTTTAATTCACCGAAAAAACGCGTTAAAAGAACAAATTATTGACGCCTTGCACCAGAGTATCCGGTCAGCTGTTTCCAGTGCGGTTCCCTTTAACGACGTGCAAATTATCAGCCCACTAAAAAACAAAAAATGAGGCAAGCCAAACTTTTTGGGAGCATCATACTCGTGCTCATCACTCTGTCCTGCAAGTCACTCCAGACGGATACCCCAATGGCGCCAACAACTACTGTACGACCAGAAGTATCAGCAGCAAAAGCATACCGTGGTTGGTTGGTTATTGATCCACTAAGCAACGACACAATTGTTAAGGAACAATCCGAACAGCTTTTTATTCCAGGTAGCAATATTAAAATTCTCACACTGTACGCCGCATTAAAATCGATACCCACCAAATTGCCGACCGCGCTCTACCAAGTTGACGGGGATACGATATATATCCAAGGCTTAGGTAATCCAACCACCCTGCATCCAGAATGGAGAGATCGAGAGTTGATCGAATTAATTAAACCCTTTAAACAGGTATACCTAACGCCGAGTCCACAAAATTTATGGCCCTGGGGCCCTGGATGGGCGTGGGAGGATTTCGATACCTATTTTGCGGCAGAAAAAAATGCATTGCCCCTTTGGGGTAATCAATTTTGGGCCATACCCATGGGGCAAAACACGGAGTTTTACCCGAAATCAATGCTCAATAAAGTGAGGATTACCGCTGAGAAACCTACTTTCAGAAGGGCGCGTACTACCAATGAGTTTTTTGTTCCCCAAAGACTACCGGATACACTTTCTATCCCGATTTTAACGGATGATGGCCTGACAGCTAAATTTCTTGAAGAAGCCGCGGGCACACCCACCTCCTTACGTGCATTTCCTGATGGACCCTCCCAAGTGCTCTATGGGAGAAACAGAGATCAGGTACTCAAAAAAATGATGTGGCAGAGTGATAATTTCTTAGCTGAACAAATTTTGCTGCAAGTAAACTACCAACGAACGGGTTATTTAGTAGATCCAAATGGGACGGCAGAGTTATCTAAAGACTTATTTCCATTTTGGAGAGAAAAAATCAGGTGGGTAGATGCCTCGGGGTTATCCCGGTATAATCTTATGAGCCCACTTTCGATTGTTCAAGCCCTGGAGGCCTTGTATGATTTCCAACCCTACGAGTCACTAAAAGGTTATTTTCCTGCAGGAGGGCAACGTGGCACCTTAAAAAACAGGTATAAAAATCCGGAAGGGAAACCCTATGTATATGCCAAAACTGGCAGCATGGGTCAGGTCTATTGTTTGGGCGGTTACTTAGAAACCGACTCTGGGCGAATCCTGATTTTTAGCGCGATGTACAATAACTTCACCCAACCTACATCCGCAGTGATTTTAGAAATCGAAAATAAACTCAAGACATTAAAGTCTGAATATTGATTAAAATCGATTGTCCCCGTCGAGTAAATTTCCTAGTCCGCCGAGCACACTACCCTCACCCTTGTGAGCTCCACCACCTTGAGGGGCGGCAGCCCAAACACGTTGGGCAAGCCTTGAAAAAGGCAATGATTGAATATACACAGTCCCCGGACCGGTCAAGGCGGCAAAAAAGAGTCCTTCCCCGCCAAAAAGTGTGTTTTTTATTCCCCCAACAAATTGGATGTCGTAATCTACCCCTTGGGTAAAACCGACCAAACAACCAGTATCAACGCGAAGCACTTCACCAGGCCCCAAGGTTTTCTGAGCCAGTGTTCCTCCCGCATGAATAAATGTCAATCCATCTCCTTCCAATTTCTGCATGATAAATCCTTCTCCGCCAAACAATCCTCTTCCAAGCTTTTTTGAAAACTCAATACCCACCGAAACACCCTTGGCCGCACACAAAAAAGCATCCTTTTGACAAATAAATCGACCTCCTACCTCACTCAAATCAATAGGAATTATTTTTCCTGGGTAAGGTGAAGCAAAACTTACTTTGCGTTTTCCAGTACCTTGATTCATGTAGGCCGTCATAAACAAGCTTTCCCCGGTGAGCAATCGTTTTCCCGCAGACAACATTTTACCAAAAATACCTTGATCCGGTTGAGCTCCATCGCCAAAGATGGTCTGCATTTCAATGTGTTGCTCCATCATCATTAAACTACCCGCCTCAGCGACCACCACTTCTTGTGGGTCTAGCTCAACAGATACATATTGCATTTCTTCTCCGAAAATTTGGTAATCTATTTCGTGTGCATTCATGATTTGCGTTTTAATGTCCATTCAAAATTAAACTCAGCTACGATGACTCCCCGATCATCTGTACCTATAGCTTTGGTCCACACCAACACACCCAGACCCGTTTTTATAGTCTGTTCCATCGCTTCTTTGATTTGCGCGCCGTCTGCACAGGAAAAGGTGATCACTCCTTTGGCTTTTTTGTGGAAAACAGCCTTATTCTGTGCGACCAGCATAGATACGGGCGTGCCTGATTTGGTCAGGTGATGTATCACTAAAGCTCCTGTAGCTAACTCAGCTGCCATGCCTTGAACCGCCCAAAACATAGATCCAAATGGATTTTGGTTCACCCATCGGTAGCGCACCCGAGTGTGAGCTTGGTCGCCATCACACTGGGTTAATCGTACACCTGTCCACCAAGCAGCGGGCAGCTTAAAAAATAAATAGCGGTTAAATAGTTGAGGATTCATGGGGTGAATATAGGCAGATTTGCCCATTATCCAGATCCTGAAAGAACAGGAAAAATACAAAATATGTTAAAATTTACTACTATGTATTGCATAATACCTTTTAAAAGATATATATTTGCATCAACAAGTAATATATAGATCATGAACATTGAAAATACCAAAGCCCAGATGCGCAAAGGCGTTCTTGAGTACTGCATTCTGTCTGTACTCAACAACAAAGACCTGTACGCCTCTGAGATCTTGGAACACCTAAAGCAAGCCAAACTGCTGGTGGTTGAAGGAACCCTTTATCCCCTACTGACTCGGCTAAAAAACGCCGAGTTATTGCAGTACCGATGGGAAGAATCCACTGGAGGACCTCCGAGAAAGTACTATACCTTAACAGATTTAGGAAAAAAATTCCTAGCTGAACTAGACCAAACCTGGAATGAATTAAATCAAGCCGTGCAACAAGTCACGCAACAATAGCCATGAACAAAACCATCAACATCAATTTAGGCGGCCTTGTGTTTTATATCGACGAGGATGCCTACCAACAGCTTAAAAACTATTTAGGAGCCATTGAGCGTTCGCTGAGCAGCTCTGAAGGCAAGGAAGAAATCATCGCCGACATAGAGTCGCGCATTGCTGAATTATTTAACGAAAAATTAAAAGACAACAAACAGGTCATCAATCAGCAAGACGTAACCAACATCATTCAAGTGATGGGGGAACCTGAAGACTATCGAGTTGATGAAGCAGTGTTTGGGGAGGAAGACAAAAGAAGCTCATCGAATACAAACACTCGAAAATTGTATCGGGATACCGACAACAAAATGCTTGCCGGGGTAAGTGCCGGACTGGGGCACTATTTAGGTATCAACAAAAACTGGGTGAGACTTTTGTTCTTGATTCTATCTGGGAGTGGTGGATTTGGTTTGTTGCTTTATGCCATCCTATGGATCGGCATGCCTGAGGCGGTTACCACTGCCCAAAAACTAGAAATGAAAGGAGAGCCCATCAATTTAGATACCATTGAAAAAAAAGTTCGAGAGGGATATGAGTCGGTTAAAAAAAACGTCGGCGAGGTAGATTTAGACCAAGTAGGGCAAAAAATTAAATCGGAGGGTAAATCCTTGGGGGATGCTTTAACGACCTTCATCACTGAGTTCTTTGGGGTGATCACTACCATTGTCAAGGGTTTTTTTCAAATCTTGGGCAAACTGATTGGATTGTTTTTGATCATTTTAGGAAGTGCGATGATCATTTCTTTGTTGATTGTATTCTTATTTATGGGGATGATCGACATACATCTGGCCAAAGATTGGGGCTTTCTATATCAAGGATTTTCCGACTTTCCTGATTGGCTAGTTCACTTGATGGTATTTATCGCTGTGGGTATTCCTTTCTTTTCACTTTTGCTGGTTGGTTTACAAATGGTGTTTAGCCAGATGGGTAAACTACACACAGGGATTAAGGTTGGGCTTTTTTCCCTTTGGCTAGTCAGCGTCATCGGATTGATCGGTATGGGAGTGACCCAAGTAAATTCTGACGTAGTGGGTTCACAGCACCTAGAAGAAAAAAACATCCCTTGGAATGGGGTATCTGATACCATAACGCTAGACTTTAGGGGAAATAGTCAGTTTGATCTGTTGTGGGAAGATGCGTACTGGCATGATCAACGCACATTGACTACCGGTTATGATCAAGAGGGAAATGAGCTGTTGGTCTCTAAAAAAATAAACCTAAGCCTCTCTCTATCCGACACAGACCAAATCAATGTTGCCGTGGCCAAAAAAGCGCGTGGACTAAGGCATAAAAGCGCCTTAGATCGCGCCAAAGCGATTGACTATTCTTGGTCACTAGCACCAGGTTCTTTGATACTTTCAGATTACTTCACCACAGAGACTAGCTGGAAAAATAAAGGCCAATCCATAAAGATTGGCCTAGCATTACCCAAAGGAACTTTGGTGAAAATCAATGAAAGTTCAGCGCAAGGTCTAGAACACTATTGGCAACTTACAGGGGATCGATTCGAAAACAACCACCTATGGGTCGTTGAAGGTCAAGATGAGCTCCTCTGCTTAGATTGTCGATAATCAACTATTCCAAGGTAGCCAAGTAGCGCTCGGCATCGAGCGCTGCCATACATCCAGTACCGGCAGCTGTAATGGCTTGTCGGTACTCTTTGTCTTGAACGTCTCCTGAGGCAAATACTCCGGGTTTATTGGTTTTGGTGGATTTTCCATGGGTGATTAAATACCCTGTCTCATCCATCTCCAATTGCCCTTTGAATATATCGGTATTGGGTTTGTGTCCTATAGCTACAAATAATCCGGTCACCGAAATAACTTCCTCTTGACCTGTTTGGTTGTTGACGATCCTCAATCCCTCAACGACCTGTTCTCCCAAAACCTCAGCGACTTCTGTGTTGTATCTAATCTCAATATTGGGAAGATTTTTCACCCGGTGTTGCATGGCTTTTGAGGCGCGCATTTCCTCTTTGCGCACGAGCATAGTCACTTTTTTACAGATATTGGCCAAATAGGAAGCCTCTTCCGCCGCGGTATCACCTGCACCGACAATCGCCACTTCCTGTCCTTTATAGAAAAATCCATCACAAACTGCACAGGCAGAAACGCCCCCTCCTTTAAGTCTTTCTTCACTGGGTAATCCAAGATACTTGGCCGTAGCTCCCGTGGAAATAATGATTGTTTTTGCCTCGATGTGTTTCGTGCCATCCACCACTACACGGTGCATGCCACCAGCCTTTTCGGCAAAAACCACCTCAGTAACCATACCTATACGCACCTCTGTGCCAAATCTTTCTGCTTGTTGCTGTAACTGAACCATCATGGTTGGTCCATCTACCCCATCGGGGTATCCGGGGAAATTATCCACCTCGGTTGTTGTGGTCAATTGACCTCCGGGCTCCATACCCGTATACAGTACCGGTTTCATATCTGCTCTAGCCGCATAAATAGCCGCGGTGTATCCTGCTGGTCCTGAACCAATAATCAATGTAGTTAATTGCTCTACTTCTTGTGACATATACGTAAAATTTAAAACACAAACTTACCTAATCTACCCACTGTCTTTGGGCTTAGTTATCAAAAGTTATTCGCAATCACACGACAACCAAAACCAAAAAAAAATAAGCCCGAAGGCTTATTTTTTGGGCTACACTTTTTCACCCTTCATCATTTTATGCCAATACAAATACGGCAACATATATTTCTTGAGCATCCATAACCTCCAATGTTCTTTAGCAGAGTTAAATACCAACATCTGTTTCAGTTTCGGATCCGGCGTGAAATTGTTTTGATAATCAAACTCTGCCAAAACCATCTTCCCATACCCTGTGACAAGTGGACAGGAGGAATAGCCGGTATACGTAGCATTCATGACTGTTTCCTGTTTGATCAAACGCGTAATATTATCGACAACAATGGGCACTTGTTTTCTAATCGCAGCCCCCGTTTTGGCTGTAGGCAAAGCAGCCACATCGCCCAAACCGAAAATATTGGGGTATTTATTGTGTTGCATGCTGTTGATGTTAACATCCAACCACCCGCCTGCATTGACCAAATCAGAGGATTTCACAAATGCAGGAGCCGTCTGGGGAGGGGCCGTATGCATAAAATCAAAAGGTATGGCCAACAAATCTCCTTCCATATAACTACCGGGAGTTTGGGTGGTCAACGCTGATTTTTGAGATTCATCCCCCATAAACTGGAAATAAGCCACTTTTTTAACGCCGTCAATTTTTACAGGATTGTGCAGTGGTTTAAAATCAACTCGGTATCTCTTAATCACTTGCATCAAAGTTTCTTTGACTACCTGAACGCCAAAGATGACAGAACCCGGAGTAGCAAAAACCACATGACTCTTAGAGGCCAATCCGTGTTTTCTCAGATAATCTGCCGCCAAATACATAATTTTCTGTGGAGCTCCACCGCATTTAATCGGGGTGTTGGGTTGGGTGAACAAAGCAGTACCCCCTTTAAAGTTTTTTAATTGATGCCAAACATGCTTAGGATCCGTGTAATTACTACAGACAACCCCGCTATCCATGGCTTCTTTGAGCCCTTCAATCATCTCTGGGGCCATCACTAAACCAGGAGCAACTACCAGATAATCATAAGAAATGGATCCGGAATTTTCTGTAGTGATCCTGTTTTGATCCGCTTGGAAGCTGATCACTTTATCTTTAATCCAATGAGCATTGGCTGGGATTAAACCCTTCATGGGTTTCGCTGTTTTGTCAAAATCATACGTGCCCGCACCTACAAGCGTCCAGGCTGGTTGATAGTAATGGGTATCTGCCGGCTCAACAATTCCCACATCTAAAGAAGGATCATTTTTCAACAACTGTGCCGCGGTCATGATCCCGGCTGTTCCGCCTCCGATCACTAAAATTTGGTGATGTGTTTTCATACGATTGATTTAGTAAATCTCTAAATATAGATTATTGCGAGTATTTCCACCGTAACATGAGTGACAAATGAGGGATTTTGTCCAAAAAAACAAGAACAAACAAAAACTTGTTTTAAGTTTCAATTGAATGATTTAACAAAACAGACGAAAACAAAAAAGCCAAGCTAATGCTTGGCTTTTTTTGGTCGGGATGACAGGATTTGAACCTGCGACCACACGCCCCCCAGACGTGTACGCTACCGGACTGCGCTACATCCCGATTTCCATAAAGTGGGGCAAAAATACTACTTTTTTTAAGTGAACCAAGGAATATCTGCCACAATTAAGGATCATGGACCGACCAAGAAAAAAGAATTGTACTTTAGGGTTTTGCATGACTGCCCTATGGAACAAGAAAAATTATCAGCGCTATTCAACGGTTTAAAACAGGCTCAATATCAAGTTGGCGCCTACAGTTACACTAACCGAATAAAGCAATTAAAACAATTAAAAACCGCATTGGCCCATACGTATAGAACGCGTATTCATCAAGCATTACAGGATGATTTTGGCAAGCCAAGTACTGAGGTTGATCTCACCGAATTATACCCGGTCATCGGTGAAATTGACCAAGCCTGCCACCACCTAAAAAAGTGGATGTCCCCGACGCGTGTGCACACACCCATTTCTATTTGGGGATCAACTTCTTATTACATCCAGGAACCAAAAGGAGTCTGTTTAATTATGTCTCCATGGAATTATCCAGTTAACTTAGTCTTTAGCCCATTGGTTAGTGCCCTGGCTGCAGGGAATACTGTGCTGGTAAAACCCTCAGAACATTCGCCAAAAACCAGTGCCCTGGTCGCTGAAATCATCGAGTCCATTTGGCCTGAAAATCACGTTGCCGTAGTCCAAGGAGGCATCGATGTGGCCTCTAGCTTGCTGGAATTCCCCTGGAACCATATTCACTTTACCGGCGCTCCGAGTATTGGGAAAATTGTGATGGCAGCTGCCTCTAAGCACTTGAGTTCAGTCACCCTGGAACTTGGCGGTCAATCGCCTTTGATCATCGATCAAACCGCTGATGTAGCCGATTGCGCCCAAAAACTGGCCTGGAGTAAATGGATCAATGCGGGACAAACCTGCATCGCGCCAAATCACGTATGGGTTCATCGTTCAAAATACACGGAGTTGATTGAGGCCTTAAAAGATCAGATTAACGCCCATTACCAAAATACCACACAAAGAGGTGATAGCTACTGTCAAATTGTAAATCAGAAGCACTTTGATCGTTTATCACAGGCGTTAAACGAGACTGTTTCCGGTGGTGGAGAAATCGTTTTAGGAGGAACAACCATTGCGGAAGATCGCTACATAGCTCCCACGGTAGTGGTCGACTCACCACAGGACAGCCGCTTGATGAACGAGGAGATATTTGGTCCCATTCTACCTGTACTCCTGTTTGATGACGTACAGGAAGTGATTGAAGACCTGAAGACCAAAGAAAAACCATTGGCCTTGTACTTCTTTTCCAAAAACAAGAACAACATCGATCAAGTACTCAAGTACACACGGGCTGGAAGCACGTGCATCAACCACGCTGTAGTTCAATACGCCAACGGTCACCTGCCTTTTGGAGGCAGCAACAACAGTGGTTTAGGTAAAAGTCATGGTGTTTTTGGATTCCAAGAATTTTCCAACCAAAGATCAGTGGTAAAAACCTGGAACAACGGGTTACTTCGCTTGGTATTCCCACCCTACACCCCACTAAAACAGAAGCTTGCCCAGTGGTCGATCAAGTGGCTGTAACCGGTAAATTTTAGGGTCGGGGCGTCACTCTAAAGACGCCTTTTGTTTCAACACCGATGTAAAAAGCGCCATCAGGTCCTTGGACTACACTGCGCACCCGCCCAATATCGGCCAATAACTTTAGGCGGCCGACCACTTTGTCCCCATCCATATCGAGGTATTCTAAGTACTGGAAGGACAATGAACCCACTAAAAGATCCCCTTTCCACTCTGGGAATAAGGGACTGTCTATGTAGCACAAACTTGATGGAGCAATGGAGGGAACCCAATAATAGATCGGTTGCTCCATACCCACCTCCTCGGTTTTATCGGTGATCGGTGTACCGCTGTAATTGATTCCATAGGTAATCACTGGCCAACCGTAGTTGGCCCCTTTGCGCACAATATTTAGTTCATCACCACCTCTGGGCCCGTGCTCTGTATTCCACAATTCTTTTCGTTCAGGATGAAAGATCAATCCTTGAGGATTTCTGTGTCCAAAGGAATAAATCGCTTGTTTGGCCCCTGGCACACCGTACAAAGGATTGTCCTTAGGTATACTGCCATCTTCGTTTAATCGATAAATCTTGCCTCCATCTTTGGACGTGTCCTGGGGATTAATATCCTGTTCACCGCGTTCACCGATGGAGAAATAAACTTTGCCTTTCCCATCCAAATAAATTCGAGAACCAAAGTGTTGCCCTTTAGTGGTGTTGGGCGTAGCCTTGTACAACGTCTTTACATCGACCAATTGGTTGTTTTCCAAACGCGCACGGACTAAAGCTGTATGTGCTCCATTACCTCCTTCGGGGGAGGAAAGGGTCATAAAAATCAATGAGTTTTTCTGAAACTCTGGGTGTACTGCTATGTCGAGTAGTCCGCCTTGACCCCTGGAATACACTTCAGGTACACCGGAAATCTCCACCTTATTTGATCCGTCAAACCGGTAGAGTACACCGCTTCGATCAGTGATCAGCAAATCTCCATTGGGTAAAAATGCCAAACCCCATGGAGTTTCTATACCTGTTACATAAGGAGTAGCCACCACCGGGTCAATATCAGGAGTGGTTACCTGATTGGGTTTGTCCTGAGCACAACTGATGAGTATGCCACCAAAAAAGAAACCGAACAATACACCTATTCTCATGAGATTATTTTTGTTTAAATATAGGAAGAAAACCACTGTAAATTAATCGGAATGTCTATATTTGCCGACCTCGGGGTGTAGCGTAGCCCGGTTATCGCGCCGCGTTTGGGACGCGGAGGCCGCAGGTTCGAATCCTGCCACCCCGACCAAAATCTACAATATCAGGAGATTAACTCAAAAAAAAACCTGTACGATCGTACAGGTTTTTTTTATGCTTACATCAGAATAAATCCTCCAAAATACCGGCAAGTCTGACACCCGCCCATAAAAGTCGTTGGGTGACTACTTCTTTATACTCATAGGTGTATTCGTAATATAGATTGGCCTCTGCAGGAGTTTTTTCGTAGAGTACCGCTGCGATTTCTTGCGACTCTTCCACCCAATCCAATAAGGAACTGCGTTGCAACAATCGAACTTGTGCTTTAGTTATCCGGGGCAAATCTTGAGTCCATTCACTATACGACAGATCAAAATAATCGATCACTTCTGAATCCCAAACTCGATGAAGGTTTGAATTGCGACCGAACCATTTTAGTTTGATGTCATTTCCCCCTTTATCCTCGGCCCTACCTATGTGCATGGGCTGGTGCAGATCACCCACCAAGTGAACCAGCATCTTTAAGGCAAACTGTCGGTCAGCCTTAGGGAGCTTGGCATCTTTGATTTGGGCCACACAGCGATTAATGCCCTGTACTAAATCCCCTTGAACCGACGCTTTTGCAGCATCGTAGTCAGCGGTCAAGGGCATGTTGATGTAATGCCAGGGATCGTATGACTTAAATCGTTCATCAGATTTTATTTCGTCTGCGTACGTGGATACCCAAGCCAGCGAATGACCATCCAATAGTTCTTCTATGTTTTTTTGCGCTTTTTTGCTCAAATGTCGCGTAGCTACCGCGCCGACTACCCTATGTCCTGTTTGACCCCAATCATCTGTGTTGGATGTAGGAATCGAGGAAGAAAAAAGACTGAGTGGGAATACTAAAACAAGGATAAACTGGGTAATAAAATTCATGTTAAAAAATTTTTGTTAAAGATAGAACAGTTCGTGTCGCATACGGATTTTGACAGGTTAAATTTTTGTGTAGTTGTCTGGGGAAAAAATGTATTTTTAAGTTATGATATCGCACAAATTCTCCGGTCTATTAGGCCTTATATTCCTACTGCTCAGTCAGTGGACTTTCGCCCAAAACACACAAAAAGTAACCGTATTTAAAATTGACCAACCCATTGTTTTGGATGGACTTATCGATGAAGATGTTTGGAAAAAGGCAGAAAGTGCACAAAATTTCTATCAATACTTCCCCACTGACTCACTCCGTGCAGCCTACGATACCAAAATTTCGTTCCTCTATGACGACGCCAATTTATATATTGCTTTAGACGTCACAACTCCTGGGGACAACTACGTTATTCCCTCTCTAAAACGCGATTACAGAGCGGGCAACAACGATAACATATCCTTGGTATTTGACACGTTCAACGATGGAATCAACGCCTATTTGTTCGGTGTCAACCCATTAGGCGTGATGCGTGAAGCGCTAATTGCTGGAGGAGGAAACGATCTGCGAAACTTTACCACCAGTTGGGATGTTAAATGGCGATCCGAGATTCACCTGAAAGAAAAGGGCTATTACGGAGAGATCATCATCCCGTTAAACTCACTTAAATTCAAGCCGGGAAGCCAAGTATGGAGATTTAATTCTTACCGATTTGACATGCAATCGGGTGAGACAACCACCTGGGCCAATATTCCCCAGAATCAACAAATCTTTGGATTGGCCTTCATGGGTGATTTGGTTTTTGAATACCCTTTAGGTCAGTCGAGAACTCCCCTGGCTATTGTTCCTTTTGTTAATGGCATTGCTGAAAAGGGAGCGGATTTTGGCCGTGGACAAACGGTAAGCGTTGGTGCAGATGCCAAAATCCCACTGGGAAACAGCATGAATTTGGACCTGACCTATCGCCCAGATTTTTCCAATGTGGAAATAGATGATCAAGTAACCAACCTCACCAGATTTGAGTTACTGATGCCTGAAAGGCGGCAGTTTTTCATCGATAACAATGATCTGTTTGGCAATTACGGCAACAGTCAAGATGTCAATCCCTTTTTCTCCAGACGTATAGGACTGGCCAAAGATCAGGACGGCAATACCATTGAAAACAAAATCAATGCTGGTGCCCGGTTTTCTGGGAATCTATCTAATGGTTGGCGATTGGGATTGTTGCACATTCAGACTGAAGCGGATCAGGAAAATGAAATAAGCGGTAATAACAACTCTGTATTTGCATTGCAAAAACAAGTATTTGCCCGCTCGAGCATCAGCTTGATTGCCGTTCAAAGAGCCACCATCTCCGGGGATGAGTTTACCGAGGAAGCGGACAGATACAACCGAGTGATCGGGTTGGATTACAACTTAGCGTCTGAGGACAATAAATGGACGGGGAAGTTTTATTACATCCATACAGACAGTCCTGAAATTGGCCCTCATTCAGGAGCCGCTGGTGGGAATCTGGAGTATTTGACCAAAAATTTTGGCGCCGGACTGCGTGTTTCTTATGTTGGCGAGGATTACCGCGCTGATCTAGGGTTTACACGCCGGTATGATTTTTTGGTAGTTAGGCCCTATATTCAATACAATATTTGGCCGCAAAAAGGGGCGTTTAATCGGCATGAAATAAGATTTAGCCCCAATAAATTGTGGCGCCCAGGTATGGATTACCAAAATACAGACCGCAACACTTCTCTTTCTTGGGAGGCTTCCATGAATGATTTGAGCAAATGGCAGATTCGCGCTACCCAGCGTTACACCTATTTAACCGACAGCTTTAACCCAACAAGAAATGACGAAAATTTACCCATCCCGGCACAAACAGGCCACACCTACACTGAGGTTGAGTTAGAATACCAATCGGACCCAAGAAAATCTTTATTCTACACACTAACACCCAGTAGTGGTGAGTTTTACAATGGCTGGCGCAATGCCCTTCAAGCGAGAATATCTCTGCGCATGCAACCCAAAACAACGATCAGTGTACAAACCGAGTACAATCAATTATTATTTCCTCAACCCTACGCTGATGCCACATTGTTTTTTATCAGTCCCAAATTGGATTACACATTTTCAAAATCGGTATTTTGGTCCGCCACAGCACAATACAACAACAGCGGTGACTATTTAGGGGTAAATGCTCGATTGCAATGGAGGTTTGCTCCGCTGTCAGACTTATTTGTCGTGTACAACGATCAATATCAATGGACTGACTGGTTACCTAAGTACCGATCAATCAACCTAAAACTAAGTTATTGGCTCAACATATAAATTTTCCCCATAAACACATCAGCGCATTCAAAGCGCTTTGCTTTGACCTAGACGGAACTTTACTGGCTTTAAAATCGCATATGACACCTAAAGCCTATGATTTTTTAGGCACCCTTAAAAGCAAACACCAACTTCTGTTGTGTTCTGCAAGAATTCCTTCAGGAATGCGTTACCACCAGGAATCTATTGGTATTCTTGGGGCGCCTATGTTGTGCTATAATGGGGCTCTATCACTTGAAGGTGAACGTGTAGTATACAGTAAAACCATCACTGAATCAGCCCTGGAAACCATTAGTTTACTTCTTGACCATCTGGATGTCGATTGGGGGCTGTACGCTTTTGACCAATGGTGGGTATCCAAGGATAGTGAACGGGTGCAAAAGGAGCGATATAATACCCAGACAGAACCACTTTGGGGAGAAACCCGATCCACCATAAAACGACTGGTGGATGAATTTGGCGGAGTCCATAAAATCATGTTGATGGGCGATAAAAATAACATGGACCTGGCCATGGAAGCAATGGCACCTTTACAGGGTGCTTCATTGGTGTATTTTCGATCCAACGACACCTTGATTGAGATCGCCCCATCGGGAGTAGGAAAAAAGGAAGGAGTGACCCAACTGTTAGGAGACCACGGTCTTTTAGAAGCGATGGCCTTTGGAGATAATGACAACGACATAGCCTTGTTAGACGCATCTGGCTGGGGTGTAGCTGTTCAAAACGCCAAACCGCTGGTCAAGTCAATCGCTGACGCGGTAACCCCGCTGAGTTGTGCTGATGATGGCGTGATAGACTACCTGAATATGTGTTATGGACAATAAACTAACTCCGTTAATCACTGACGATACACTCGTATTAGGGCTGATTGCAGCCTGTTTGGGTTTTGTGTTTTTGACACAACAGATAAAAAAAACCTTTTGGACCAGATTTTACAGCATAGTTCCTCCCGTCCTTTTATGTTATTTATTGCCTGCCCTGCTCAGAAGCACTGGGATCATCAGCGATGAATTCAGCGGACTTTACCACATCACTAGTCAATATTTACTTCCAGCTGCTTTGGTGTTGATGACCTTAAGCATGGACTTAAAAGCGATTATTCAACTAGGACCCAAAGCACTCATTATGTTTTTAACGGGTTCATTAGGGATTGTTTTGGGCGGCCCGATAGCGTTGTTGATTGTTTCTTGGATCAACCCATCATGGACAGAAGGGGTTGGTTTTGACGCGATTTGGCGAGGACTGTCCACCATTGCCGGAAGTTGGATTGGCGGTGGGGCCAATCAAGCGGCCATGCTCGAAGTTTTTCAATACAACCCAGAAAAATACGGAGGAATGGTATTAGTCGATATCGTCGTGGCCAATATCTGGTTGGCCTTATTACTCTTGGGGGTGGGCAGAAAAGAGCAAATAAATCGGTGGTTAAAAGCGGACAATTCCTCCATTACCGCACTGCAAGAAAAAGTAGGAAAATTTACCCAAAGCATCACCCGGGTACCTAGCCTGACCGACTATATGGCCATTTTAGCGATCAGTTTTGTCTCCGTGGGTATAGGACATGCACTAGGCGGATGGTTATCCCGTTGGGCGTTAGGTTTTGACGTAGTTGCCCAGAGTACTGGATTTTTATCCTTTCTCAGTTCTTCATTTTTCTGGATGGTTGTGGTGGTGACGCTGTTGGGTATGTTTTACTCAACAACTTCACTGAAAAATTACGAAGGTGCAGGAGCCAGTAAAATAGGGAGTGTTTTTGTCTATCTATTGGTTGCCTCTATAGGGATGAAAATGGATTTAGGAGCGGTTATTGACCAGCCGGGACTCATAGCCATCGGTTTTATTTGGATGCTGATACACGCAGGATTAATGATCTTCGTAGCTAAATGGATTAAGGCTCCTTATTTCTTCTTGGCTGTGGGAAGCCAGGCCAATGTGGGGGGTGCCGCATCAGCACCCATTATCGCTGCTGAGTTTCACCCTGCATTGAGTTCTGTAGGTGTGATTTTGGCTGTTTTTGGCTATGCAGTGGGTACTGCTGGTGCGTTGATTTGCGCCTACTTAATGGAAATCGCCTCAACGCTCACCTAAAATTCCGTCATTTTCTGTTTCTTTGCCCACAAATTGAGTGATATGAAAAAAATAATGCTTCTGTGCGCCACAGTTTTATTAGGCGTTTCTTGTTCGGGTGACGCCAACCAATCCTTGCTGAGTGGAAATATTCGCGGCATCAAAAAAGGGACTCTTTACTTACAACAAATAGTGGATACCACGGTGGTTGTTCTTGACTCCGTAGTGTTTGCGGGGGATGGTCAATTTGAATTTAACCCAGAAGTTACTGAGCCCAGTCTTTACTACCTATACCTGGATCGCAAAGATGAAAACCCGTACAACGATCGATTACCTATATTTTTAGAAGACAGTAAAATTCAAGTGGATGCTGCCTGGGATACATTTGCCGTTACCGCTAAAGTAAGTGGATCAAAAACCCATGATCAATACACCGAATTCCAACAAATGATGTCAAAATTCAATCAGCAAAACCTGGCCTTGATGCAACAAGCCATGGCTATGGATCCGAAAACCCAGCAAAAGGCTATGGATTCACTATTGGATAAAAACAATAAGAATGAACTCAGAAGATACCTTTTTGCCATCAACTACGCGTTAAATAACAGAAATTCAGTCATCGCCCCATATGTAGCTGTTGTCGAAATTCCAGAGGCTAGCCCCGTATTTTTGGATTCCATTTACCGATCACTACCCACAGAAGTAGCGCAAACTTCTTACGGCAGGGCATTGGAAGCACTACTTCAAAATTCAACCAAATAAAAAGCGTATCTTTGCCAAAAATTTTGACCTATGGCCAGTATTAAAGACTTAAAAAAAGATGTAAACTATGTATTAGGCGACTTAATTGAAGCGGTATACATATGGGAGGGCATCAACAAAAAATACGACTCAAAAGAAGCTCAATCCATCATCGATGAGGCAATCAGCTCTTTTGATCAATTGATCGAGCAGATCAACGACAAAAAAGTAGAAAACAGAGGGAAACACTTACGTGCGGTTAAGGGTCAATTAGAGACTGTAGCACAAGGTTTGGTGGCTAAAATCAACACACTCTCCTAACTTCTGAAGCTAGACTCATCCAAGTGATGAGCGTACTGCTCAAAAATAATGCGAAACCAGGCCGTATATAGGTCTGGTTTTTTTTGTAGGTCATTTTTGATCCATTCTAGAGACTTCCATGACCAGTCAGCCACTTCTTCTCGGTTGATCACAGGTACCCCATCGTACCTACCCACCACTACATGATCCAGTTCGTGCTCTGTGAGTCCGTTGTCAAAAGAGGCTTTGTAAATAAAATGAAACAGCGGCGTCAACTCAGTGTCAAAACCCATTTCTTCATAAAGTCTCCTATGGGCTGCAGCTAAAGTTGTTTCTCCTGCCCTTTGGTGGGAACAACAGGTATTGGTCCAGAGTCCAGGTGAGTGGTATTTTTCATGGGCGCGTTGCTGTAACATGATCTCGCCTTGACTATTCGTTATAAACACAGAAAATGCACGGTGGAGTACTCCCTTTTGATGCGCCTCTAGCTTACCCATCAAGCCAATCGGCTCATCGTCTGTATTGACTAAAATTACTTGTTCCTCTGTCATGAGGTAAAAATAAGGGATTTGCCTATAACGTTCGGCGCATCCCTTTATTTTGATGTATTTTTGTCAAAAATTTTTACGCCATGAGCCTACAAAAAGAGCTCCTCAAACGACGCACTTTTGGAATTATCTCCCACCCTGATGCGGGAAAAACTACCCTAACTGAGAAATTATTGCTTTTCGGTGGGGCTATTCAGGAGGCTGGAGCAGTAAAAAACAACAAGATAAAAAAAGGGGCGACAAGCGACTTTATGGAAATCGAGCGTCAACGCGGAATTTCGGTAGCCACCTCTGTATTGGCCTTTTACTACAAAGACAAAAAAATTAATATCCTCGACACGCCAGGGCACAAGGATTTTGCTGAAGATACCTTTAGGACACTTACCGCCGTAGACTCAGTGATTGTGGTCATTGACGTGGCCAAAGGGGTTGAAGAGCAAACTGAAAAACTGGTAGAGGTCTGCCGCATGAGGCAAATACCCATGATTGTCTTTATCAATAAGTTGGATAGAGAGGGAAAAGATGCCTTTGACTTATTGGATGAAGTAGAGCAAAAACTAGGCCTTCACGTGAGTTTGATGAGTTTCCCCATTGGAATGGGTTATGACTTTAAAGGGATCTATAACATTTGGGAAAAGAACATCAATTTATTCAGTGGTGATCCCAAGAAAAACATAGAAGACACCATAGCTTTCGACAATATCGACAGTCCAGAACTGGAAAAAATCATCGGCGCTCGACAAGCTGGTCAGCTCAGAGATAACTTGGAACTAATCGATGGAGTATATCCGCCATTTGACCGACAAGCTTACTTAAGCGGTGCACAGCAACCCGTATTTTTTGGATCTGCACTGAACAACTTTGGTGTGCGTGAACTCTTGGACTGTTTTATTGAAATAGCCCCCTCTCCCCGACCAAAAAAGGCAGAAGAGCGTTTGGTAGAACCTTCGGAATCACAAATGACTGGGTTTGTTTTTAAAATTCACGCCAACATGGATCCTAAACACCGAGACCGATTGGCCTTTATCAAAATCGTGTCCGGTACTTTTGAACGAAATAAACCTTACCTGCATGTCCGCCAGGATAAAAAAATGAAGTTCTCTAGCCCCAACGCGTTCTTTGCGGAGAAAAAGGAAATTATTGATATTTCCTATCCCGGAGACATCGTAGGACTTCACGACACCGGTAATTTTAAAATCGGGGACACCCTGACAGAGAATGAAGTGTTGCACTACAAAGGAATTCCCAGTTTCTCTCCTGAGCACTTTAGGTACATCAACAATGCAGATCCATTAAAGTCCAAACAACTCTTTAAAGGGATCGATCAATTGATGGATGAGGGTGTAGCACAGTTGTTCACCTTGGAACTCAATGGACGAAAAGTCATTGGTACAGTAGGTGCCCTGCAGTATGAAGTCATCCAATACCGATTGCAGCACGAATATGGCGCCGCGTGTACCTATGAACCTTTTCCTGTGTATAAAGCCTGTTGGGTAGAGGCCACTGACCCCAAAAATCCTGAGTTTAAGGAATTTTTGCGCATTAAACAGAAATTCATGGCCAAAGACAAAAAAAACCAGCTAGTCTTTTTGGCAGACTCGGCCTTTTCACTCCAGATGACCATAGAAAAATACCCGTCCGTCAAACTGCATTTTACCTCAGAATGGGATGAGTAGACAAAAAAAACCACAACTATATGTTGTGGTTTTTTTTGTTATGCTTGTCCAGGAGGACCAAAATTAAGCGGGATGTGAGGTTGAACATCCTCTTTGATTGACCCGTGGGTCGATTCAAACTTATGGATGTTTTCACCCAATGCCTTTAAAAACCTTTTAGCATGCTCAGGTGTCAGTACAATTCTACTGCGCACTTTCGCTTTGGGTGCTCCGGGCATTAAGGTAATAAAGTCAACCACGAACTCTGAAGCAGAGTGATTGATGACCGCCAAGTTGGAATAAATCCCCTCAGCGGTTTTTTCATCTAGCTCAATATTGATCTGGTTTTGGCTCATTAGGAAAATTTCAATTCTTCTTTACGGGCCAATAGTTGATCGTACTCATCCTGTGCGCCTACAATGATTTTGTCATAGGAACGAAGACCTGTACCTGCTGGGATCTTATGCCCAACGATCACGTTTTCTTTCAATCCATCAAGACCATCAATTTTACCGCTCACAGCAGCTTCGTTCAACACCTTAGTTGTTTCCTGGAAGGAAGCCGCTGAAATGAATGATTTAGTTTGAAGTGAGGCACGAGTAATTCCTTGTAGGATCGGCGTAGCTACAGCAGCCATAGCATCACGTGCTACCACGAGTTGCTTGTCTTCGCGTTTCAACAGAGAGTTTTCATCTCTTAGTTCGCGTGCTGTAACGATCTGCCCAGGCTTCAAATTCACAGAATCTCCCGCATCCTCCACGACTTTCTTGCCGTAAATAGCATCGTTTTCTTTGATAAAGTCGCTCTTGTGTACCAACTGATCTTCGAGGAATAACGTATCTCCAGAATCTAAGATCTGTACTTTACGCATCATCTGACGCACCACTACTTCAAAGTGCTTGTCGTTGATTTTAACCCCTTGTAAACGGTAAACCTCTTGTACTTCGTTTACCAAATACTGTTGTACCGCAGATGGTCCTTTGATCGCTAAGATATCCTCAGGAGTAATAGAACCGTCAGAAAGTGGCATACCAGCGCGTACGTAGTCGTTCTCTTGAACCAAAATCTGGTTGGAGAGTTTTACTAGATAACGCTTAACCTCCCCAAGCTTAGATTCAACAATGATCTCGCGATTACCGCGTTTAATCTTGCCAAACGACACTACACCGTCAATTTCAGAAACCACGGCAGGGTTCGATGGATTACGCGCTTCAAATAATTCAGTCACACGTGGAAGACCTCCGGTAATATCCCCTGCTTTAGCAGATTTTCTAGGGATTTTAACCAAAATCTTACCTTCAGTAATTTTATCTGAATCGTTGACCATCAAGTGAGAACCAACCGGTAAGTTGTACGAACGCAATACCTCGTCTTTGTTGTTTTTAATCAACAGCGTAGGAATTAAGTTCTTGTTTCTGGACTCGATGATTACTTTTTCTTGGAAACCTGTTTGTTCATCGATTTCGACTTGGTATGTAACCCCTTGTTCGATCTCTTGGTAAGAAATTTTACCGGTGAATTCAGAGACAATAACTCCGTTGTATGGATCCCAAGAACAAATGGTTTGTCCAGACTCAACGCGTTGGCCATCTTTGATAAATAAGTGAGAACCGTAAGGAATATTGTTGGTGCTCAAGGTTATTCCTGTATTGGCATCAACGATCTTGATTTCAGTGGTACGAGAAATCACGATATCGACAGATTTGCCTTCGTTGTCCTCTCCTTTAACTGTTCTTAAATCTTCGATTTCCGCAATACCTGGGAATTTGACGCTTAACTTGTTGTCTTCAGAGATGTTACCTGCGATACCACCCACGTGGAAGGTTCTCAAGGTCAACTGCGTACCAGGTTCTCCAATAGATTGGGCAGCTACTACACCTACTGCTTCCCCCTTCTGCACCATTTTCTGGGTAGAAAGGTTGCGGCCGTAACACTTGGCACAAATACCTTGTTCTGCCTCACAGGTCAATGCAGAGCGAACCTCTACACGCTCAATCGGAGAAGCTTCAATGCGCTTCACGTCTTTCTCGGAAATTTCTTGACCCGCACTGAGCAACAACTCTTCGTTCAATGGATTGTAAACATCTTGTAAGGAAACACGTCCTAGGATGCGTTCACCCAAGGTTTCTACCACCTCTTCGTTTTTCTTTAAGGCTTCAACTTCTACACCGCGCAATGTGCCGCAATCTTCCGTGTTGATGATGACATCTTGAGATACGTCTACCAGACGACGAGTCAAATAACCCGCATCAGCAGTTTTTAACGCCGTATCCGCAAGACCCTTACGGGCACCGTGGGTAGAGATAAAGTATTCCATAATCGAAAGACCTTCCTTAAAGTTGGAAAGGATCGGGTTTTCGATAATTTCACCACCACCTGCCGTTGATTTGATCGGCTTAGCCATCAAACCACGCATACCGGTTAACTGACGAATCTGTTCTTTAGATCCCCTTGCACCAGAATCCAACATCATATACACAGAGTTGAATCCTTGTTGGTCCTCACGGATATTTTTCATCGCCAATTCAGTCAACATCGCATTGGTAGATGTCCAAACATCGATCACTTGGTTGTATCGCTCGTTGTTGGTGATCAATCCCATGTTGTAGTTGGCCATGATGTTGTCCACTTGGTCATTGGCCTTCTCGATCATTCCTTGTTTTTGCTCAGGAATAATGATATCGCCCAAAGAGAAGGAAAGTCCTCCGCGGAATGCGAATTCGTAACCCATCTTTTTGATGTTGTCCAAGAAGGCAGCAGTCTCAGGTACAGAAGTAACGCTGAGGATGTGACCAATAATGTCGCGAAGCGCTTTTTTATTCAACACTTGGTTGATATATCCTGCATTTTCAGGAACTTCTTTGTTGAACAATACACGACCTACCGTGGTTTCGATGATTTGATTCACCAATTCACCTTGTTCGTTGAAGTCCTTGGCGCGTACCTTGATACCCGCATTAAGCTCAACACGACCTTCGTTTAAAGCGATTTCTACTTCTTCATAGGAGTAGAAGGTCATTCCTTCTCCCTTAACCTTGTGTTCAGGGGTAGATTTGCGCTCTTTGGTCATGTAGTACAGACCAAGCACCATGTCCTGAGAAGGTACGGTAATCGGAGAACCATTGGCAGGGTTCAAGATATTATGCGAAGCCAACATCAATAGTTGGGCTTCCAAAATAGCTTCAGGACCTAAAGGAAGGTGAACCGCCATTTGATCCCCATCAAAATCCGCGTTAAATGCGGTACAGGCAAGTGGGTGTAATCTAATCGCTTTTCCTTCGATCAACTTAGGTTGGAAAGCCTGGATACCCAAACGGTGAAGTGTTGGGGCTCGGTTGAGCAATACTGGGTGACCTTTCAATACATTTTCCAGGATGTCCCATACTACAGGCTCTTTTTTATCGATGATTTTCTTGGCTGATTTTACTGTTTTCACGATTCCGCGCTCGATGAGCTTGCGGATCACGAAAGGTTTGTACAATTCAGCCGCCATATCCTTAGGAAGTCCGCACTCGAACAACTTAAGCTCAGGCCCAACAACAATAACCGAACGAGCAGAGTAATCCACGCGTTTACCCAAAAGGTTTTGACGGAATCGTCCTTGCTTTCCTTTCAGTGAATCTGAAAGTGATTTTAACGGTCTATTAGACTCGGTTTTAACCGCAGATGCTTTTCTGGTGTTGTCAAACAACGAATCCACAGCTTCTTGCAACATACGCTTTTCGTTGCGCAGAATCACTTCTGGAGCCTTGATCTCCACCAAACGCTTTAAACGGTTGTTGCGGATAATCACACGTCTGTATAAGTCATTCAAATCAGAGGTGGCAAATCTACCTCCGTCCAAAGGCACCAAAGGACGCAATTCGGGTGGAATAACAGGGATTACCTTCATAATCATCCACTCAGGACGATTTTCTCTGTTGTCTTGAGATTCTCTTAAAGCCTCTACTACTTGTAGACGTTTAAGTGCTTCTGTCTTGCGTTGTTTCGATGTTTCCGCATTGGCTTTGTGTCTTAGCTCATAGGAAAGCTCATCCAAATCGATGCGTGCCAACAAATCGATCAAACACTCAGCCCCCATTTTGGCGACGAATTTGTTTGGATCTGTATCCTCTAAATACTGATTTTCAACCGGTAGGCTATCTAAAATAGTGAGGTATTCCTCTTCGGTTAAGAAATCCATTTTCTTGAGTTCTTCTCCATCTGCACCTTGGGCAATACCTGGTTGAATCACCACGTAACGCTCGTAGTAGATGATCATATCCAATTTCTTGGAGGGAAGACCAAGCAAGTACCCTATTTTGTTAGGCAACGATCTAAAATACCAAATATGGGCTACGGGAACCACTAAATTGATGTGGCCCACACGGTCTCTACGAACCTTCTTCTCGGTCACCTCTACCCCGCAACGATCACAAACAATACCGCGGTAACGGATGCGTTTGTATTTACCGCAAGCACACTCGTAATCCTTAACAGGACCAAAAATACGCTCACAAAACAATCCATCTCGCTCTGGTTTGTGTGTGCGGTAGTTAATCGTTTCCGGCTTGAGCACTTCACCCTTAGAGGCGGCCAAAATAGTTTCTGGCGACGCTAAGCCGATCGATATTTTATTGAATCTTTTTACTGTGTTGTTATCTTTAAGTCTAGCCATAATGCTATGGTGATGGTATTAATGATTAAATCAATGAAGTACGCAGTTATTCCTCGAGGCGAATGTCTAATCCAAGACCTTTCAGCTCGTGCATCAACACGTTGAATGATTCAGGTAGACCAGGCTCTGGCATGGTTTCCCCCTTCACAATAGCTTCATAAGTTTTGGCTCTTCCAATCACATCATCAGATTTAACCGTCAAGATTTCTCTTAGGGTAGAAGAAGCACCATATGCTTCCAATGCCCATACTTCCATCTCTCCAAAACGCTGTCCACCAAACTGTGCTTTACCACCCAATGGTTGTTGGGTAATCAAAGAGTATGGTCCGATAGAACGGGCGTGCATTTTATCATCTACCATGTGGCCCAATTTCAACATATAGATCACCCCAACAGTAGCTGGTTGATCAAAACGTTGACCTGTTCCACCATCGTACAGGTAGGTGTGTCCGAATTGTGGCACTCCAGCTTCCTCGGTGAATTGATTGATCTCTTCAATCGAAGCACCATCGAAAATAGGAGTGGCAAACTTCTTGTTCAATTTTTGACCAGCCCAACCAAGTACGGTTTCATAGATCTGACCAATGTTCATACGCGAGGGTACCCCAAGTGGATTCAATACAATATCCACGGGTGTTCCGTCTTCCAAGAAAGGCATATCTTCATGGCGGACAATTCTGGAGACAATACCTTTGTTTCCGTGACGTCCTGCCATCTTATCACCCACCTTGAGCTTGCGTTTTTTAGCGATGTATACTTTAGCTAACTTCATGATACCTGCGGGCAACTCATCCCCTACCGAAATAGTAAATTTATCGCGTCTCAAGTTACCTTGAAGGTCGTTAAGTTTGATTTTGTAGTTGTGCAACAAATCAGTTACCGCGCTGTTAAGCTCAGCATCTGTTGTCCAAGTACCCGACACCAAGTGAGCGAAATCCTCTACGGACTGCAACATCTTGATGGTGTATTTCTTTCCTTTTGGCAAAATTTCTTCACCCAAGTCATTCAATACACCCTGAGAAGTTTTTCCGTTGACTAAGGAGAATAATTTTTCAATTAAAACATCCTTGAGCTGTTGGAATTTAACTTCGTATTCCATTTCAAGTTGTCCAATTGCGTCTTTATCCTCACTGCGCTTGCGCTTGTCTTTAACCGATCTAGAGAATAACTTCTTGTCGATGACTACCCCGTGTAGGGATGGAGTCGCTTTTAGGGAAGCGTCTTTTACATCGCCCGCTTTGTCACCAAAAATAGCGCGAAGCAATTTCTCTTCAGGAGTTGGATCAGATTCGCCTTTTGGTGTGATTTTACCGATTAAGATATCACCAGGTTTTACCTCTGCACCAATGCGAATCATTCCATTTTCATCCAAATCACGCGTCGCTTCCTCGGATACGTTAGGAATATCATTCGTCAACTCTTCAGCACCTAATTTAGTGTCGCGAACTTCTAAAGAGTATTCATCAACGTGAATCGACGTAAAAATGTCTTCACGAACAACGCGCTCAGAAATTACAATCGCATCCTCGAAGTTGTATCCTTTCCAGGGCATAAAGGCCACTTTAAGGTTGCGTCCAAGTGCCAGTTCTCCTTGTTCTGTCGCATACCCTTCGCACAATACTTGTCCTTGTTTTACGCGATCACCTTTGCGAACAATCGGTTTTAGGTTGATGCTGGTTCCTTGGTTGGTCTTTCTAAATTTAACCAACTCGTAGGTTTTAGAATCGTCTTCAAAGCTGATTAAACGCTCGTGTTCCGATCTGTCGTATTTGATGGTAATTTTTTGAGCATCTACATACTCAATCACACCGTCGCCCTCTGCGTTGATCAAAACTCTAGAATCTGCAGCTACTTGCTTTTCTAAACCGGTTCCTACAATCGGAGACTCAGGGCGCAATAATGGTACGGCTTGACGCATCATGTTAGAGCCCATCAAAGCACGGTTTGCATCATCGTGTTCCAAGAAAGGAATCAAAGAAGCAGAAATAGAGGCAATCTGGTTGGGAGAAACGTCCGTGTAATCAACCTCTTGTGGGTCAACAACGGGGAAATCTCCTTCCAAACGAACGATTAATTTGTCTGTTTGTATGTTTCCTTTATCATCCAAGGGGATATTGGCCTGAGCAATCTTCTTAGCTTCTTCTTCCTCTGCAGATAGATAATGGAACTCAGATAGATCTACTTGTCCATTGGTCACCTTGCGGTATGGAGTTTCCAAGAATCCCATAGGATTTACCTTGGCAAATACCGACATAGAAGAAATCAAACCGATGTTTGGACCCTCTGGGGTTTCAATAGGACACAATCTTCCGTAGTGGGTATAGTGAACGTCACGCACCTCAAAACCAGCACGCTCTCTGGAAAGACCACCTGGTCCAAGTGCCGAAAGACGGCGCTTGTGGGTGATTTCAGCCAGAGGGTTTGTCTGGTCCATAAACTGAGAAAGCTGATTGGTCCCAAAGAAAGAATTGATCACAGAAGACAAAGTCTTGGCGTTGATCAAGTCAATAGGGGTAAATACTTCGTTGTCACGAACATTCATACGTTCGCGGATGGTTCTCGCCATACGGGCTAGACCAACACCAAACTGTTGCGACAATTGTTCACCAACTGTGCGTACACGTCTGTTTGACAAGTGATCGATATCGTCAATCTCCGCTTTGGAATTGATCAACTCGATGAGGTATTTAATTATGGTGATGATATCTTCACGGGTAAGCACCTGCTCATCCATCTTGATATTCAAGCCCAGTTTTTTGTTCATTCTATAACGACCAACTTCACCCAGATTGTATCGTTGATCCGAGAAGAACAGTTTATCGATAATACCACGTGCAGTTTCTTCATCAGGCGGCTCAGAGTTTCTGAGCTGTCTGTAGATATGCTCTACGGCTTCTTTTTCTGAGTTTGTAGGGTCCTTTTGGAGGGTATTGTGGATGATCGCATAATCTGCATTGGCGTTGTTTTCCTTATGCAATAAAATCGTTTTTACATCCGCTTCAATAATCTCATCGATGTGTTCTTTCTCCAAAATGGTATCTCGATCTAAAATGATCTCGTTACGTTCGATAGAAACCACCTCACCGGTATCTTCATCGACGAAATCTTCATGCCAGGTGTTCAGCACACGGGCAGCTAATTTACGTCCAAGAACCTTTTTTAGACCTGCTTTAGATACTTTAACCTCCTCAGAAAGATCAAAGATTTCCAAGATATCCTTGTCGCGTTCAAAACCAATGGCACGGAACAAGGTGGTTACAGGTAATTTCTTTTTACGGTCGATGTATGCATACATCACGCCGTTAATATCGGTAGCAAATTCAATCCAAGAACCTTTAAACGGGATAACTCGGGCAGAATATAGCTTAGTTCCATTGGTGTGGAAGGACTGTCCAAAAAAGACTCCAGGAGAACGGTGTAATTGGGAAACTACTACACGCTCCGCACCATTAATTACGAATGTACCACTTGGGGTCATGTAAGGAATAGTACCTAGGTAAACGTCCTGTACGATTGTTTCAAAATCCTCGTGCTCAGGATCAGTACAATACAGTTTTAAACGGGCTTTCAGAGGAACACTGTAGGTCAATCCCCTTTCGATACACTCTTGAATGGTGTAACGCGGTGGATCAACAAAATAATCAAGGAACTCAAGTACAAACTGGTTGCGGGTATCTGTGATGGGAAAGTTCTCCTTAAAGGTGTTGAACAACCCCTCATTACTACGCTCGTCAGATTTGGTCTCTAATTGGAAAAAGTCCTGAAATGATTTGATCTGAATGTCCAAGAAATCCGGATAATTCGGTATGTTCTTAGTGGAGGAAAAATTGATTCTTTCAGTCTGATTTGTGAACATCAATGGACAATTTTATGTGGTGAATACTGAGAAAGAGGGATGTATATATCGTCATATACACCTATAAAAAGGCTTAGGTCTAGCCGCAAAACTGCGAAAAGACCTAAACCCGTAAGTTACATTGAGTAATTATTTAAGCTCAACAACAGCTCCTGCTTCTTCCAATGATTTTTTAATGCCTTCAGCCTCATCTTTAGAAACACCTTCTTTAACTGGTTTTGGAGCAGCATCAACGATGTCTTTAGCTTCTTTCAAACCAAGACCAGTCAATTCTTTAACCAATTTAACTACAGCCAATTTAGAGGCTCCAGCTTCTTTAAGGATTACATCGAATTCTGTTTGCTCTTCAGCAGCAGGTGCATCAGCACCAGCACCACCTCCAGCAGCAACTGCCACAGCAGCAGCAGCAGGCTCGATACCGTACTCTTCTTTCAAGATAGCTGCTAACTCGTTTACTTCTTTAACGGTTAGGTTAACTAGTTGTTCTGCGAAATCTTTCAAATTTGCCATTTTTCTATCGTTTTAAAATTTGTAAATATAATTGTTGATTAGTGCTAAGTTATTTTTCGGAAAGGGTTTTCAAAATACCCGCCAATTTTCCACCACCTGATTTCAAACCAGAAATAACATTCTTGGCTGGTGATTGCAATAAGCCAATCACTTCACCAATCATTTCTTCTCTAGACTTGATCGCTACAAGGGCATCCAATTGATTGTCTCCGATGTAAATCGCTTCTTCGATAAAAGCTCCTTTAAGCACAGGCTTATTGGATTTCTTTCTAAAACTCTTAATCAATTTTGCAGGAACACTGCTTTGATCAGAGATCATGATTGAGGTACTTCCTTTCAATACAGAAGGAAGATCGCCGAAATCTTTATCAGAAGCTTCCATTGCTTTGGCAAGCAACGTGTTTTTAACTACGTTAAGTTGAATGTTTTCCTTGAAACAAGCTCTGCGTAAATCAGAAGTTGTTCCTGCATCCAACCCAGAAGTATCCGCTAAGTAAATGATCGAATGATCAGCCAACTTAGCCGTAAGGTCTTGTATTGCTTGTGTTTTTTCTTCTCTTGTCATGGGATAATTTTTTTAATACCCTTAAACGGCTTTAGGATCCAATTGAACACTTGGGCTCATGGTGCTAGACATATAAATGGTCTTCACATACACCCCTTTGGCTGCTGTTGGCTTCAATTTGATCAACGTATCGATCAATTCCTTGGCGTTGTCAGCAAGCTGGTTGGCAGAAAAAGAAACTTTGCCAATACCTGCATGTACAATACCTGTTTTGTCGACTTTAAAATCAATCTTACCAGCTTTAACCTCAGCAACCGCTTTGGCTACATCCATAGTTACAGTACCCGTTTTAGGATTAGGCATCAAGCCTCTTGGACCTAAAACACGTCCTAAAGGGCCCAATTTACCCATCACACTTGGCATAGTAATGATGACGTCTACGTCGGTCCAACCGTTTTTAATTTTCTCTAAGTACTCGTCAAGACCTACATAGTCAGCACCAGCCTCTTTAGCCTCTGCTTCTTTATCTGGGGTAACCAAGGCCAAAACCTTGACGTCCTTACCAGTTCCATGAGGAAGGGTTACTACTCCTCTAACCATCTGATTTGCTTTACGTGGGTCTACACCTAAACGCACAGCGATGTCTACAGAAGCATCAAAATTAGAATTGGTGATTTCTTTCACCAAAGCACTGGCCTCTGACAAAGAATACAATTTAGTCTTGTCTATCTTAGCGCGTGCTTCTTTTTGCTTTTTCGTTAATGTTGCCATATCTACTGCTTTAGATGTTAGAAAGGTTTTTTACCTGATACTTTCAAACCCATTGAGCGTGCAGTACCTGCGATCATCATCATGGCAGATTCTAACGTAAATGCGTTCAAATCGACCATTTTGTCTTCTGCGATAAATTTAACTTGATCCCAGCTGACTGATGCCACCTTGATTTTGTTTGGTTCGCCAGATCCTTTCTTCACCTTAGCTGCTTCCATGAGTTGAACGGCCGCTGGAGGAGTCTTAACGACGAAGTCAAAAGACTTGTCCTTGTACACGGTGATCTGAACTGGTAAAACCTTACCAGGTTTATCTTGGGTTCTAGCGTTGAACTGCTTACAGAACTCCATGATATTGACACCGGCAGAACCTAAAGCGGGTCCAACCGGTGGCGATGGATTCGCTGCACCTCCCCTAACTTGTAGTTTAACTACTTTACTGATTTCTTTTGCCATTGTTCAATTTAATTAACGAAGGTGAATTTGGAAGCACACCTTCTCTATTTAGTGTAACACTTATACTTTCTCTACTTGCATATAGCTGAGTTCCAATGGTGTTTTTCTTCCGAAAATCTTCACCATAACCTCAAGCTTGCGTTTTTCCTCATTAATTTTTTCAACAGTACCGTTGAATCCATTAAAAGGACCATCTATTACCTTAATCGTTTCACCTAATACAAAAGGAATAGCCACTTGATCAGATGTAGCTGCTAGCTCATCCACTTTACCAAGCATTCTATTCACTTCTGATTTTCTGAGCGGAACAGGATCACCCCCTTTGGTCTCACCTAAAAAACCAATAACATTAGTAATTGATCTAATAGCGTGAACCATTTCACCATCCAAGTTGGCTTTCACCATTATGTATCCTGGAAAGTATACCTTTTCTTTGTTGAGCTTTTTACCGTTTCTTATTTGTACTACTTTTTCAGTAGGCACCAAAACCTCTTCTAACTCCTGGGCAAAACCCAAACGGGCTATTTCAGTCTCAATATACCCCTTGATCTTGTGCTCCTGACCACTTACTGCCCGAACCACATACCACTTTTTCTCAACAGTCTCAGACATAGGGCAATTAATTGATGATGTTGTTAAAATATAGTT
>ENA-ORCY01000046-ORCY01000046.1-marine-metagenome-genome-assembly--contig:-NODE-46-length-99474-cov-15.977706_pt1 | contig 99474 bp, 92 predicted proteins | sample MGYA00248634_ERZ508507 | MGnify/ENA primary metagenome ERZ508507 (study PRJEB26178, sample SAMN06266269) | marine metagenome | isolation source: Columbia River Estuary | place: USA:Columbia River Estuary... | reverse complement strand
AATTCACTAAAAGATTTATTGGTGCTGCAACTTTGAATAATAGGAGGAGCAACACATAATGATAAAACGGTTATACTTTTATAGTATAGCGGTTTTTTTGTTTAATGACGTAAAGATGTCGTTTTATAATTTTAACCTAAAGAGTAGTTTTGTTTCATGGATTATAAAAACATTATTAAAAAATTAAGACTAAGACAAGGTTATACTCAAGTTGACTTGGCTGAACTAAGTTCTCTTTCATTGAGAACTATTCAAAGGATTGAGAATAACGAAGTGGAGCCAACTCCATACTCCTTAAATCAAATAGGAGAAGTTCTTGGGGTTAATTTAAATGAACTTAAAAACAACATTATGAAGCAAAAATTAAAATCATCAAATTCGTGGAACATTTTATTACACCTATCTTCAATTTTCGGAATAATAACAACTACCATTATTTGGGTAATTTTTAAAAGAAAAGATGAAATAATTGAATTTCAGGGAAGGGATGTTATCAATTTTAAATTTAATTGGATTCTCCTTTATATCGTATTTGGAGTAACCTCGTTACTAATAACCCAATCTTGGGCTTTACTCATAATTGCCCTCGTTTCCTTGTACTCAATTGGATTAATTATATCAATATATAATTCCATAAGGGTAGCTAATAACAAAGACTATACTTATCCCATTTTCATTAGACTATTAGGTCACCAATAGATGAGGTTGTGCTGCAACTTTGAATAATAGGGGGAGCAAAAGACAAAGCCTTTACAGAAATGTAAAGGCTTTTTTTGTGGCTTTATAGGGCTCTCCAAAAGAATTGATGCACCCACCAACATTCAAATTATCCAGCATATTTGCCTAACAAGACCTTTGGCAAGTCAATTAAGTATTTAAAGGGGGTGTATAAAGTAGAAGTTAATGTTGTTTATCTTTGATAATTATAAAAAGGATTAATAAACATTTATGAAATATCTTTCAATATCACTTTTGTTTTTAATTGCTATGTGTCAAAAAGATGATGAGGAAACTTGTCTAATTGACCAACCCGACCTAAATGTGGTATGCATAGAAATTTATCAACCTGTATGTGGTTGTGATAAAGTTACTTATTCAAATAATTGTTATGCAAATGCAAGTGGTGTTTCAAGTTGGGTAGATGGAGAATGTGCCGACTAAACCATAGGCATATCACCCTCCTAACTCACTATCCTCAAGCCCTCTTAAGAAGTCAAGCTAACAGCTAAAGATCAATGTCCCATGAATAATAGTTATGCTCTATATCTAAAGTAAATCCTGTTTTATGATATAAATGGTTTCCAATTTCGTTAGTTTTTGCCGTTTCTAAAATAAGTCCACAAGCTTCTGTTTGCTTGCACAACTTTTTAGATTCGTTGATAAGTAATACTGAAACTCCTTTTTCTCTATAATTTTCATTGACAAATAAGTCGTTCAAAAGCCAAAGTTTTTGCATTCGTGTTGATGAAAAAATTGGATAAAGCTGAATAAATCCAACAATTTTACTTTCTTCATTTTCAGCCACGAAAATTTCCGAATCTCCATTTTGAAGTCTTTCGTTTAAAAATTTTTCTGCTGTTTCTACATCAGTTTTATTTTCATAAAATATTCGTTACTTGTCAAAAAGTTTTGATAAGTCTTTAATGTCTAATTTTGTGGCTTTCCTAGATTTCATTGGACTGGCTTAATATTAATAGTGCTTTAAAGGATTTAGTTGCGCTGCAACTTTGAATAATATGGAGAGCAAAAGACAAAGCCTTTACAGAAATGTAAAGGCTTTTTGTGTTTCTAGTGATGTAAAACCTATTGGGAGTGCTATAGAGCATGTCATCTTAGGTAAATTAGCATGAATGAGACCACTTTAACGACTTAATCACTAGGTGGTTTGAATTGTATTTCAAGCGTCATAAGAGATATTCAGTCGTAATAAAGTTGGACGCTTTGGATTGAAGCAGGTTTTCAATAATCTTTTTGTTTTTAGGGCTGTCTTTGGTAGCCACAAAGGTTCTTATTGAAAATGATCGTAAGGCGTCGTAAACACTTAGTGTTCCTACTGCAGAATTTTTTCTTCCCGCAAAAGGATAAACGTCTGGACCTCTTTGGCAGGCACTATTTAAATTCACTCTACAAACTAGATTAGCCAGGGCGTCTATTAATGGACCCAGGTCTTCAGTATTCTCTCCAAACAAACTCACTTGTTGTCCATAATTAGATTCAGCCATATCATTCAAAGGCTTTTCTATGTCGTCATATGATATTATTGGAATAATAGGCCCAAATTGTTCTTCATGGAATAGCCTCATTTTATCATTTACAGGGTACAGTACTGCGGGATATGAATAATGATCAGATAATTCCCCACCCCTTTTATTGATCACTTTTGCGCCATGGCTTACAGCGTCATTAATGAGCTCTTGAATATAGGCTGGTTTTGAAGTTTCAGGGAGCGGCGTTAAAAAAGTGTCTTCCCAAGGCATACCAAATACTAAGTTGTCTACAGCTTTTGCAAATAGCGCATTAAAATTCGTTACAATAGACTCATGAACATACAGTACTTTTAAAGCAGTACAGCGTTGTCCGTTAAAAGATAAAGTACCAGAAATACACTCTTTTACAGCATGTTCAAGGTCTGCATCTGGTAAAATAATCCCTGGATTTTTTGCTTCTAATCCTAAGACCAATCTAAGCCTGTTTTTATTTGGATGTAAATCCTGAAGCGACACCGCAGAAGAGCTGTGACCAATTAATGCCAAAACATCTATTATTCCAGTTTTCATGATAGGAGCGGCAATGCTACGCCCCCTTCCAAACACTATATTAACCACTCCTGGGGGAAAACTTTCTTGAAATGCTTTTAGTAATGGCGCTATAAGCAACACGCCAAGTTTGGCTGGTTTAAAAACAGCTGTATTTCCCATAATAATTGCTGGGACGAGCAAACAGAAAGTTTCATTGAGGGGGTAGTTGTAGGGGCCAAGACACAAAACAACGCCAATGGGTCCCCTTCTAATGTGGGCTAAAACACCCTCTTGGTGGTCAAATTTCGCACCTTTTCGATCTATGTTTTTATAGGCTTCTATGGTGTTTTTAATGTATTCTATGGTTCTGTCGAATTCTTTATACGAATCGGACTTATTTTTGCAAATTTCCCACATAAGAAGCTTCACCACTTCCTCTCTGTAAAGTGCCATTTTGGCTACAAACACCTCCATGCATTTCAGTCTATCTACAACAGACATGGTAGGCCAAACCCCTTTTCCCCTGTTATAGGCTTTATTAGCTGCATGAACAGCCTCTAGAGCAGACGCTTCACCCATGTCAGGAACAGTGCCTAAAAATGTTGGGCTTGTATTACCTTGACTGTCTGGAGACTTAATCACAGAGAACACTTCCGTAGTAGCTCCTTTCCATTCTTTTAATTCTCCATCAATTAAATAGGAATTACTGTAATAAGGTGTTATTTTAAATTCGTCAGGTATTTTTTCAAAGCTCATAACAATTAGATTTTTAGTAATTTAATAAATATAAGAAATATTAATCAATACATATTTCTTTCAATTTTTGAATGAGCTACACCTACAAAACATAGGTAAATAAATACTAAATAGATTACAACTTGAGCTATTATGAGCGTTGTGAAATTTCTAAAAATTTCAAATAAATTTTTATGGTTTTCATGAGATGAATTAGAGGGCATTTATGTTGGCTTATGGCATGTAACCATATTGGCTTTTTCTGTTGCCCTTAGGCAAAGGAGAAGGGATCCAAAATAATAGTGATATGCAGAATAAAATAAAGTTTATAGTTGGATCGGTTATTTTTGGAATCTATATATTTTTTACTTCAAGATTGTACTTAGAGGTCGTAATAAAAAGACTAGCTTCAAAAGCAACACCAATTTTTGTAACCTTTGCTTCCCATTTCAAAAATAATGTTACCTTTGCGTTACATTAATATTTAAAAATAAAAAATGGAAGTACAAATAATCATACCAATCATTGGAATGTTAGTGGGTGTATTAATACCGGTAGCGGTATTTATTTGGCAGTATAAGGACGCCAAAGGAAAACGAGAAGCCGTCATTGAAATAACCAAAAATCTAGACGATCCAGCAAAAGTAGAGGAGTTGTTGCATATTTTTGAAGAGCGAAAGCAGCAACCTATAGATTATCGTAGGGGTGGGGTCATTACCCTTTTTGTGGGGCTAGGCCTCTATGCGCTCGGTTATTATTTCCTTGGAAACATTCTAAAAGGCGCTGGCGCTTTGGTTGGACTAATTGGTATAGGCGTATTGATTGCCGGTTATCTTTACCCAAATACAGGAGCGGAGTTAACAGACGCTGTTGAGGAATTTGAGAAGAAGTAATCTATGGGAAAGGACCACAAGAAACTTTTAAATAATTTAGAGCGCATTAGAAAAGCTGTGGGTTTAACACAGCAAGAGATGTCTGTAAAAGCAGAAGTTTCTAGAAAAAGCATCAATGCCATTGAAAATGGCGTTTATGTTCCCTCTACCGTATTGGCGCTAAAAATTTCACGGACCTTAGGCTGTAAAGTAGAAGACCTTTTTGAGCTTCCTTAATACTTTATGTGGGGGTTTTTAGCTCTTCATTAGTGGAGAGCTATGCCGCTACTTACGCTTCCAAACTTGGGTGCGTCCCAGAAATGAGAAGCCCAAGAAACCACGAACGTTTAGGGTGTTTGGATTTTCAAAAGTAATGGTGCAGTCATAGGACTTTCCGTTGGCTGGATCCATGATTTTTCCGTCGCTCCAAGCGGCATCGTCTCGAGAGAGACCCCTAACAATAATAAGCCCTTCAATGGGTTTGTCTTTTTCTGATCCCTTGCAGTTCACGCATTTTTTACCCTGGTCTTCTGGAAGCAATAATTTGCTTACTCGGCCATAGAGTTTGCCTTGTGCTACATAGAGTTCAATTTCGGACTTGGCCACGCCTGTTGCGTCGTCAATATTGACCCAAATGCCTTCTACATTGGGTGTTTGAAGCAATAAAAAGAGAGATAAGAGTAGTGAATACATTTTTTATTTTAAAGATAAGTAAATCAAGTTATATTTTTGCAGCGCGCACATTTTTTAACAAGGGTTCTATTGGAGGATTTATGAGCTGTAATATATTTTGCAACATTGGATTTCTGTTGTTTTTTGACCAAGCAATAGATAAAAATGCCCTTTGTGGTATAGCGTCTAATTCTATGAATTTAACATTCATATCGTAGCCAAATTGCAGGGATTTTGGGACAATAGAGACCCCCAGATTATTTTCTACTAATTTGTAAATTGAACTCGCGTGGATGGTGTTGTGAGAAATTATGGGGGCAAAGCCACAACCGTCAAAAATCTGCATGACTTTTTCGTAATAGGAGGCGCTGTACTCGGGATCAAATAAGATAAAAGGGCTGTCTTTAAATTGGGACAGATTTTTAAAATTGCGCTTATTTACTGGATGGTTTTTGGGCAATACCAGGCAAAAGGTTTCTTTTAAAACTGTGTGAATTTCCAAACTCCTTGGTACCCGTTCTAAACGAACAAAACCCACATCTATTTCTTGGGATAGCAAGCCTTCAATTTGTTTTTGGTTGTCCATTTCTTCCAGCTTGAACATAACCTTGGGGAATTTACTGTTAAATTGTTTTAAAATAGCTGGAATGATTTGTAGCATAGCAGACCCCACAAAGCCCAATGTGAGGTGGCCTTCTTTTCCGTGGTGTATTAATTTGGAGTGGGCTAAAATGTCTTCTAAATTTTTTAGATTTATTTGGAGTTCTTTTTGAAGGTAGTCACCGGTTTTGGTCAATGCAACCCTTCTGTTATTGCGTTCAAACAGTGTAACACCTAAATCTTGTTCCATTTGTTTGATTTGCCTACTTAACCCAGGCTGAGAAATAAATAATTTCTCTGCAGCCTTTCTAAAATGTAACTCCTCTGCCACAGCTAAAAAATACCTCAGGTGTCTGTGTTCTATTTGATTACTCATAGTTATCAATACTACCCAAAAATGGTTTCATATGTTATTAAAAGTATGAATAACTTTGGTTAAATCCAATGAAACTTAACAATATGGTATTTCACTACGGCATAGACCAATTGACGGTCCATAAAATACTAGCTATAGCTAAGGGCGCTCTAAAAGCGACTATAGATGAAACGGCTATTGATAAGGTTAATGAGTCTAGGAGGCGGCTTGAGAAAATGGCCCATTCTTCTAAGGTGGTTTATGGTGTTAACACTGGTTTTGGACTGATGTGCGATGTCCAAATCTCAACAGCACAAATGACTAAGCTTCAAGAAAATTTACTCATCTCCCACGCGGTTGGTGTGGGTAATCCCATCGACAGAGAATTGTCTAAAATTATGATGATTTGTAAGGTTCATTCCTTGTGTCAGGGCTATTCAGGGATTAGGCTAGAAGTTATTGAACGCATTGTTTTTTTCATTACACATGATTTATTGCCTGTTGTTCCTGAACAGGGTTCTGTGGGAGCTTCTGGAGATTTAGCGCCTTTGTCTCATTTGTTTTTACCCCTCTTGGGGGAAGGAGAATTTTGGTTGGGTAAGGACATTGTTCCTGCTAAAAAAGTACTATTGAAGCATGGGCTAAAACCCATAAAATTAGAAGCAAAGGAAGGTTTGGCACTCATAAATGGAACACAGTTCATTTTGGCTCATGCCATAGTTGGATTAAAAAAAATGCAGTATCTACTAGATTTAGCAGACCTTGCTGGCGCTATGAGCCTAGAGGGATATCAGGGAAGTATTTCTCCTTTTAAAGAATTACTGCACTTAATACGTCCTTTTAAAGGGAGTTTAAAAGTGGCCAAACGCATGAGAATGTTATTGCAAGATTCTCAAAATATGCAATCACACGCAGCTTGTTCTAGGGTGCAAGATCCTTATTCTTTGCGTTGTATTCCCCAAGTGCACGGAGCCTCACGAAATGCGTATAAACACTTGAAAGAGTTGGTTCACATTGAAATGAATTCCGTAACAGATAATCCTATTGTGGTCAGTGATAACGAAGCTATTTCTGGGGGAAATTTCCACGGACAACCCCTAGCCATGGCACTGGACTACAATGCCATTGCTGTTTCAGAACTGGGCAATATTTCCGACAGGAGGTGTTATTTGCTCATTGAAGGTAAGTATGGCTTGCCACGATTGCTCACTGAGGCAGGTGGGCTAAATTCTGGATTTATGATTCCGCAGTATACCACAGCAGCATTGGTCACGGAGAATAAGTCACTTTGTTTTCCACCCTCAGCAGACAGTATTCCCACTTCTTTGGGTCAAGAGGACCACGTTTCCATGGGCAGTATTTCTTCTCGAAAATTCAATCAGATTTTGGGAAATTTAGAAAAAATATTGGCCATAGAAATCATGTTTTCTGCCCAAGCAATGGAGTTTAGAAGGCCTAATACCTTTTCAGATATTATAGAGGAAAATTTAAAAATAATCAGGAGTAAAGTCCCCAAATTAGAGGAGGATAGACTGATCAAAGAAGACATAAATTCCATGATTTGGCTTGTAAAAAGCCAATCCCTAATTGTTAAGTAAAACACCATGAATTTCAAGGAGCAAATACAAGCGGGAATACCCAAAGCATTGCCAATAAAAAAGCCTTATCCCAGCGCTGCAAACAGGGCGCCTAAAAGAAAAGATATTTTATCTATTCAAGAGAAGCAATTGGCCATTCGCAATGCCCTGCGTTATTTTCCTGAAGATTGGCATGAAATATTGGCCCCTGAATTTGCAGCGGAACTCAAAGAATTTGGCCGTATTTATATGCACAGGTTTAAGCCTGATTATAAAATGTACGCCAGAGCTGTGAGTGAATATCCCGCTAAATCTAATCAGGCAGCAGCCATTATGTTAATGATTAGCAACAATTTAGACCCTGAAGTAGCTCAGCACCCTGAGGAGTTAATCACTTATGGGGGAAACGGCGGGGTGTTTCAAAATTGGGCACAGTATCTAATTACAATGCAATACCTGTCCATCATGACCGAGGAACAAACCTTGCATCTGTATTCAGGGCATCCGATGGGTTTATTTCCCTCTTCTAAAAATGCGCCTAGGGTTGTAGTGACCAACGGAATGATGGTGCCCAATTATTCTAAGCCAGATGATTGGGAAAAATTTAATGCGCTTGGAGTGACCCAATACGGACAAATGACTGCTGGTTCATTTATGTATATTGGTCCTCAAGGGATTGTTCACGGCACCACGATTACCGTAATGAACGCCTTTAGAAAAATACTTCCAAAAGGGGAGACCCCTGCAGGTAAAATTTTTTTAACAGCCGGTTTAGGTGGTATGAGCGGTGCGCAGCCCAAAGCGGGTAATATAGCAGGTTGCATTACTATTTGCGCAGAGGTCAATCCCCATGCAGCTAAAAAACGCCATGAGCAAGCCTGGGTAGATGAGTTAATAGATTCTATGGATGAATTGGTTCGTAGGGTAAAAAAGGCTCAGCTGGACAATGAGGTAGTCTCTATTGCTTATATTGGAAATATTGTAGCTATTTGGGAACGTTTTGATGAAGAAGGTATTTTTATCCATTTGGGTTCAGATCAAACCTCCTTGCACATTCCTTGGACGGGTGGCTATTACCCTGTTGGTATTTCCTATGAGGAATCCAATAGATTAATTGCAGAAGCACCTGACTTATTTAAAATAAAGGTACAGCAGTCCTTGTGCCGCCATGCTGCTTCTATCAATAATCACAGCGCGAAGGGCACCTATTTCTTTGATTATGGGAATGCCTTTTTATTAGAAGCTTCCAGAGCAGGTGCAGATGTTATGGCTAAAAATAATGTAGATTTTAAATACCCTTCCTATGTGCAGGATATTTTAGGACCCATGTGTTTTGATTATGGTTTTGGTCCTTTTCGTTGGGTTTGTGCCTCAGGAAAGCCAGAGGATTTGGATAAAACAGATCAAATAGCCATGGAGGTTTTACAACAAATCATGGCACAATCTCCTGAAGAAATTCAATTGCAAATGCAAGACAATATTACTTGGATAAAAAACGCTAAAAAGCACAATATGGTGGTGGGTTCTCAAGCTAGGATTCTGTACGCAGACGCGGAGGGGCGTTCTAAAATTGCAGTAGCTTTTAATCAGGCCATTGCCTCTGGCGAGCTTGGCCCAATTATTCTGGGCAGGGACCACCATGATGTTAGCGGCACAGATTCTCCTTACCGAGAAACGTCCAACATATACGACGGAAGTAAATTTACGGCAGACATGGCCATACACAATGTTATTGGAGATAGTTTTAGAGGGGCTACATGGGTGTCTATTCACAATGGCGGTGGCGTAGGCTGGGGAGAAGTGGTTAATGGCGGTTTTGGCATGGTTCTGGATGGTTCTCCCCAGGCGGAAGCGCGTTTAAAAAACATGCTTTTTTACGATGTAAATAACGGCATTGCCCGAAGGAGTTGGGCACGAAATAAAGAAGCAGTATTCGCCATTAAAAGAGAAATGGAACGCAGCCCAAATTTAAAAGTTACCTTGCCAAATATGGTAGAAGACCGTATTCTAAAAAACCTTTTTTAATGCGTATTATATTTAAAAATATCAAAGAATTACTGCAGGTTAGAAAAGAAGCTATTTCATTTGTTTCTGGAAAACAGATGGCTATTTTACCCAGTATTAAGCATGCTTACTTAGTTGTAGAAAACGGACTGATTACTGATTTTGGAAGTATGGATACTTGTCCTGAAATTCAAGCAGATTCCGTAGTTGATGCTTCTGGAAAAATGCTCATGCCCTCTTGGTGTGACGCTCATACCCATATTGTTTACGCAGGGAATAGGGAGGCGGAGTTTGTTCAAAGAATTCAGGGAATGGGCTATGAAGAAATTGCCGCAGCTGGAGGAGGTATTTTAAATTCAGCTAAAAAGCTTCAAGAAACTTCAGAAGACAGTCTTTACGAGCAGAGCAGCATTCGTTTAGAAGCCCTGATTGGCTTAGGAACAGGAGCCATTGAAATTAAATCTGGATATGGATTGACATTAGAAGCGGAATTGAAAATGCTTCGGGTGATTAGGCGATTAAAAGAAGCCTACCCCATTGAAATTAAAGCTACTTTTCTAGGGGCACATGCGGTGCCTGAAAAATACAAAGGGAACAAGCATGCCTATCTTAAAATGCTCATTGATGAGGTGCTCCCAAAAGTAGCCAAAGAAAAACTAGCGGAATACATAGACATATTTTGTGAAAAAGGCTATTTTGATCTTGCAGACACGGCATTGATGCTAGCCGCTGGTAAAAAATATGGTTGGATTCCTAAAATCCACGTGAACCAGTTTTCTGCCTTTGGAGGGGTAGGGCTTGGGGTGCAATTCAATGCATTGTCCGTAGATCATTTGGAAGAAATGAGGGCAGAAGATATTGAAGTTTTAAAAGAGACCAAAACAATGCCCGTTGCATTACCGGGTTGTTCTTTCTTTTTGGGAATACCTTATACCCCAGCGCGTAAAATGATCCAAGCGGGTTTGCCCTTAGCTTTGGCCTCCGATTACAATCCAGGTTCTAGCCCCTCTGGCAATATGAATTTGGTGGTGTCTTTGGCCTGTATAAAAATGAAAATGACTCCTGAAGAAGCCATAAATGCGGCCACTATAAATGGCGCTTATGCTATGGGATTGGAAAATGAAGTAGGCAGTATTAGCATTGGGAAACAGGCCAATTTAATACTCACTAAGCCCCTTAATTCATATGCATTTATTCCCTATGCTTTTGGTTCCAATCAGATTGAAAAGGTCTTTATAAAAGGAAAAGAAGTGCACCCATTTTAATTGAAATTAAACCTCATATGGCTTTGGAAAAATTTACAAATTACACCCCAGGACAGCCTGAGCACTGGACAGGTAGAAAAACCAATCCCGCCATTGGAAACCAGTATTGGTATCAGGAAATTGTATTAAAAAGTGCTGAAAAGAGACCCCAAGAAAAAATTGACATAGGACTGCTTGGGTATGCATCTGATGAGGGGGTTAGGAGAAACCAAGGAAGGATTGGTGCAGCGCAAGGTCCAGATGCCATTAGAGGGCGTTTGGCCAAAATGCCTTTTCATTTGGGCCATAAAAAAGTAGCAGATTTTGGAAATGTTTTCTGCCTGGGACAAGATATGGAATCCTGTCAAAACTCTTTTTCAAATCACATTAGCAGATTAATTCAACAACAAATTTTTCCCATTGGTTTTGGGGGCGGTCATGATATGGCTTACGCTCATTTTATGGGCATTAGAGACGCCATTAAAGACCGTACTAATAAAAGAATAGGGATCGTTAATTTTGACGCCCATTTTGACCTGAGGCCTGTTGAGGAGCAGCCCAATTCTGGCACGCCCTTTAATCAAATAATTCATGAACTAAAACAAACAAATGAAGCAGTGGGGTATTACGCCATTGGCATTCAAGACCAGTCGAATACAAAAGAATTGTATGAGATAGCAAAAAGAGAGGGGGTAAATTATACATCTAATTATGATTGTGCACCTAATGACTCGAATTTAAGTGCGTTACAACAAAAAATGCTGCCTTTTATTGGGGCCAGTGATTATTTATATGTAACCATTGATTTAGACGGTTTTTCTTCCGCTTATGCCCCTGGAGTAAGCGCCCCATCTCCAATGGGATTTAGTCCTTTTTTTGTGGTTGAAATGCTGCGATTTTTGTTTGAAACCAACAAGGTAATTTCATGTGATATTGCCGAGCTAAACCCGCTATTCGATAGGGATGGAACCACTGCTCTTTTAGCAGCGAGATTGGTAGATTTTATGGCCGCTATAAAATAGCTTTTCAATAGTGCACCCAGCTTTCTATGGACTTAGGAAAAACACCCAAGTTAAAAAGCGACAAAAGGTTTAATTTTTTTCAAACCTTTTCAATAGTGCCGGTAGGTAAAAAAGGTCTGTGATCAGTGCTGTGCTTACGGTTACTGCACACAAAATGCCAAAAGAGCGCACGGAGGGGACTGCACTGGTGGCGATGATTAAAAATCCCGCCACCAAGGCTACCGTGGTAGCCAACAGCGCCGTGGCGCTGTAGTGCAGCGCCTGGTCTATGCGCTTAGTGGGACTTTCGAATGTTGTTTTATATTTCCTGTATTTGTAGATAAGGTGAATGGTGTCGTCCATGGCAATGCCAAGCATAATAGGGGTAATCATGGCTGTTGTCACATCTAATGGAATCTTAAAAAGCCACATGAGAATGGCCAAGACTGCCAAGGGTAAAATGTTTGGAATAAGCACCAAGAGCGTGGTTCTAATCTGTCTAATAAACAACCAAAGACAGATAAAAGCGGCTATAAATGCCGCAAAAAAGGATTTTAATTGGGTGGCTAGGATGAATTTATTTAAGCCAGCAAATACCACCGCAAATCCATTGACTTTTAGGGTGTATTCTGTAGGGTCAAAATGGGATTGAAAGGTCTTTTTAACAGATTCTATGACCTGTTCTAATTGGGCTGTTTTCATTTGAGGGAGACTCAAGGTAATGCCCACGCTACTAAGGTCTTCAGAGAAGAGTTTAAAAAATTGGTTGTCATTATTTTCTAGGGAGCGGAGCAATTGGGCTGCGTCCTGCTCTGAAACAGCCATACCTTTTAATGCAGGATTTCTTTTTTCTAAGAAGGCCGCCATATTCACCACAGATATTGGGGCTGTGATGAGGGGATTTGTGGCTATTTCTTCTTGAAAACTCCTGAGTAATTCTAGGCTTTTTTTATCCATTACAGTGCTGCCGCTTGCACTAGAAATTTCCAGTTGTAAACGAGAACTCCCTTCTAATTGCGCCTCTACTTTTCTAAGGTCTTCTTTAGCAGGTCCCTCTGCCAAAAGATTTAATGAATCTGTATTGATCTCTACCTTTGTGATGGCAAATATTCCTAGCATCAGCAGGGCAGAAAAACCAGTGATAATGTTTAAGTTATAGCGAGAAGTAGTGGCGTTTATCCAGGAGACCAATGCGGTTTGCTTAGGTGTTTTAAGCTTTGGGACTTCTTCCTTCCTTATGGCCTTCTCCTCTGGTTTGGCCGCTTTCATAAAGCTCACACCAATAATGGTGATTAGGTACACCAACACATAACTCAGCACAAGACCAATACAGGTAAAGAGCCCCATATTTTTAAAAGCAGGAAGCGGGGAGAGGTAAAGGGCAAAATAACCTACAAAAGTGGTGAGTGTGGTGTAAAAGCAAGGGGTAAAACTCTTTTTAATGGCAGCGCTCAGCCGGTCTATTGTAGCGAGGCCATAGGCTTCTCTGTCGTAAATATTAATTAAATGCACTACGTCACTCACGCTGTAGACCATTAAAATAGTAGGAATAAGCATGGAGATCATATTCAGGGAATATCCAAAACCACTGATCATTCCAAACAAAATACTGATGGGTGTTCCCACAGAAAATAGGGCAATCAGCAGGTATTTTTTACTGGGTAAGAACCACAGTAGCATCAGGGTAATGACTAATACAGTAAGCCCCCCAAAAAGGAGACTCTCTTTGTATATGCCTTTATTGTAGGCCTCATTTAATACAGGAGGTCCAGTAATGTGGTAGCTTTCAAAATACCTTGAAATGACGGTTTCTATCTCTTGGGCAATGTCTTTTCTGTCCTTTTCAATGCTTGGGGTAGGCCTTAGTTGTACATAGAGGAAAAGATTTTTAAAATCCTTTGAGACCAGTTGGCTCATTACCTCCGGCATATCACCCCATAATTTTTTAATGCTCTTTTCTCTGCGTTTTTCCTCATACAAAGGTCGGAAACTCACTTTTTTCCCTGCTATGACAGGGTATTTTGCTTTGGCCAAACTATAGGCGGTTTGTACAAAGGGCATGCTGTCTAAGCTGTTGTTGAGCGCCCTTAACAAGTCAACATTCTTTTGCTCCAAAGCATTGGAAACGGGTAGCATCACAATGAAAATTTCATCCGAACCATAGGTTTCCTGGTACTCAATATAGGCTTTATAGCTAGGGTCTTCTTCTAAAAACCAAATACCCAGAGAGTTGTCAATAGATAATTTTTTTAGGGTCTGCAATCCGGAAATCCCTACAATAAGCACCCCTAATACAATCAGTAACCATCTGAATTGAATCACAAAGCCAATACTTTTGTGAAGAAAAGAAGCTGTTTTTAGGGACATCAGTGCTTTTAATTTACCCGTAAAGGTATGAAAAACGCCGGGGGGAACTGTTTTAAATGCGTTTGAAATAGGGGTAAAATCAAAAAACTTTTAGTAGCTTGAAGGCTCAATTTAAATACAAAAAATGAGCTATTTAAACGCTACCAAAGACTTATATAAAGAAGCAGCCCTCACCCCAGACGTGGGGCTTTGTTGCACCACCACCCCTATTTGGCAGTTTCCGGGTTTAAAAATTCCTAGCATCATGCAGGAGATGAATTACGGTTGCGGAAGTACGGTGCACCCCAGGGATTTAGTGAACAATCCCAAGATTGCTTATGTAGGTGTTGGTGGTGGTATGGAGCTCTTGCAATTCGCTTATTTTTCAAGACAAAAAGAGGGGGTTATTGGGGTAGATGTGGTGGATGAGATGTTGACAGCATCGGCCCGCAATTTTAAAATTGCGGAGGCCCAGAACGATTGGTTTAAAAGTGAGTTTGTGGCCCTTAAAAAGGGCGATGCCCTAGACCTTCCCATTGAGGACAATTCCATAGACGTGGCCGCTCAAAACTGCTTGTTCAATATTTTTAAGATGGAGGAGCTCAAAAAAGCGCTGCAAGAGATGTACCGAATTTTAAAACCACACGGGCGTTTGGTTATGAGTGACCCTACCTGTGAACAACCTATGAATAAAGCCCTTAGAAACGACGACCGCCTGAGAGCGCTTTGTCTTTCAGGCGCTATTCCACTGAATGATTATATAAAAATGCTTACGGATGTGGGCTTTGGAACTATTGAAATTAGGGCGAGAAGGCCTTATAGGATTTTAGATACGGCGCATTACGCCACCGATGAAAATATCTTTATTGAAAGTGTAGAAGTCTGCGCCATTAAAGATCCTATGCAGGCAGATGGGCCCTGTGTATTTACAGGAAAATCTGCCATCTATTTTGGTTCAGAGGACTATTTTGACGACAAAAAAGGGCATGTGCTACTTCAAAACCAACCCCTTTCTATCTGCGATAAAACAGCTGCAGCTCTGGGTAGTCTAAATAGGTCGGATATTTTTATAAGCGAAAGTACCTTCCATTACGACGGGGGTGGCTGCTGTTAATAGGCGGTTTCAATAATTAAAGAAAAAGATTCATTTTAGAAGGAAATCAAGGGGATTTATTTTTAATCGAAAAAGCTTCAGCTACTTTCGTTAAAAACCAATAACCATGAAAAAGTTCCTTGTTTTTATTTTTCCTTTCCTTATTGCGCTAGGGTGTTCCTCAGACGACACTCCTTTAGAACAACCAGACCAATCCAAAGCGCCTAACGAGCAGTTAGAAGACACAGATTCCGCAACTTCAGACACAGACAGTGACTCAGATAGTAGTCAAGATAATTCTTCTGACAATGATACAGACCAATCAAATGGACCAGATTTTGATTCAAGCACCAATACAGTTCTGTTAACCCAAACGGCCTATTATTATCCCAATGGCGTAGAAACAGAGGTGGAGTATACAGAGCGAGTAGCGGTTGTGCCTCTAACAGGTTCCTCACACAAAGTGTATGAAGCTAATGGAGTTTTTTATATCATTCAATTAGATGAAAATAACAATGTGGTTTACACTGAAGGGGATAGAAATTCTTTTTTTATGACTTCTCACAATGAAATGCCTAGACTAGTCACTTCTAACATTCAAAGTGATGTGACCCTAAATATGCAGGTTTATTACTCTAATGCACCAAATGCCCAAACACCGGAAGCGCCCGCTGAAATATATGAGTTCATATGGGATTATGGGGACCAAGGAAAAATAGAAGGCAAAGAATTTATTGGCGCTAAATTTGATGGGAGGGATAAATACGGCACCCCTTGGGATGTTAATCCCTATAAATTCGGAGACAATTTAGGGCCCAATTGGCCATAATTAATATTCCGGATAAAAACATCACTACAGCGCCATTAACTGAGCTGGTTTATAAAGAAGTAGGTGTTGTAAATTACAAGGGTGTAAAATGGAGGTATGAAGCAGATTTTTTAAGCCATATTAAGCCAAATTTTGACCGGTCACTAGAAGATTTATCAAATACTGACGGGGCAAATAATTTAAATACCATTAGCGTATTTGGGGGTCGGACATACACTTGTGGCGCTGAGGCAAATTGCATAGGCAATGAAGGTTATATTTATTGTTTTACCAAGACCCCAGATCTATATATGTTTACTCATGAGATAGGCCATACCTGGTCTTTAAGAGAAGATTCTCCAGTAAATTGGGTGGAATGGGAGGAATTATGGGCTACTTATTTTGTATCGGAATATGCTAAAAAGAATTCTAAGGAATATTTTGCAGACGCATTTTATTTATATTTTTCTGGACAAAAAGATTTAGAAGATTTTCCCAATTTATATCAGATGCCAGATGAGGTAAGGGCCAAATTAGACACTTATTTTAAATAGAAAAGCTTCGCTTGAAAGGCCTCTATTATTTTATAAATTGATTTCCATGCCTCCTTTTTATGCATAATATCTACTGTTTTATTATCTTGGTATTTATTACGCATTATGAAAAATTACGCGCTAGCATATATTGTTTTATTTGGGCTTTTATCCTGCTCTAAAGAAGCATCTCCCAATGTAGAAGTTGAGGAAGACGCCGTTTTTGTAGACCAAGGAACCAGTCAATATGCAGACAATAATCCTTTGAACGACGTGTTGTTTCAGGCGTTTTGGTGGGATTCTTTTAACGACCCTAAAATAGGCGGTTATTCCTCTTTTTACGCTTTTCTGGAAGATCAAATAGTGTCCTTGTCTAATGCCCACATAGATGGTATTTGGATGCCACCATCTAGCGAGGGCGAGGGTATGGGTTACCATCCCAGAAAGTTATTTGACTTTAACTCCCTTCACGGAAATAAAAACGAATTGGTCTCTTTATTGGCTTTAATGAAGTCAAGGAAAATGCATGGAATGGCAGATTTGGTTATAAACCATAGGGTGGGTACAGACACTTGGAATGATTTCACGGAGCCCGCATGGTCCTGTGACGCCATATGTATGGACGACGAGGGTTTTACCAATCCCAATGCGTTTGGTTTGGTGCCCTGTGGTGACTTTGATGAAGGAGAGGGCTGGGGAGGCGCCAGAGACTTAAACCACAAAAGCGAAGAGGTTCAATTGGGGATTAAGGCCTACCTAGCGCAGCTTAAAGCATTGGGATTTGATTCTTGGAGGTATGACTTTGTAAAAGGTTTTCCTGCTAAATATGTAGGAGAATACAATGCGTCTACCCCTTATTATTTAAGTGTAGGAGAATACTGGGATGGCAATCCCAACGCTTTGCGTTCTTGGATAGATAAAACTTCAGAAACCCTCAGCGAAAATGACACTCCAAAGGCTGCAGCCTTTGATTTTTCAATAAAATACAAGTTGGCAGAGGCCGTAGTGCAAAAAAAGTATTCCGTGCTTCAAGCCAATCCATCCTTAGCCGCCATAGCAGGCTATGGAGAAAAATCCATTACTTTTTTAGACAACCATGATACTGGTTGCATTAACAGAAATGACTGCGACAATGTGTTTTCAAAAAACACCAGTGAATTGATCCAAGGCTATGCTTATTTGTTAACCCATCCGGGGATTCCGATGGTGTGGGGCTACCATTACTTTTTTTCAGATTCTTTTGGCTCACTTCAAAAAGAGATCAATGCCCTGATTGCCATTAGAAAAGCTTTTGGGGTAAACGCCAATAGCAAGGTAGTGGTGGTTGAAGCCAAAGATGGTGCCTCTGGGTATTATGTGGCCCAGATAGATGAAAACCTTCTGGTTAAAATTGGCAGTGGCGCATATGTTCCAGACAGCCAATGGAAAGAGACTAGAAAAGCCCTGGCTTATGCTGTTTGGGAAAAGTAACAAGATTAATTAAAAATAAATACTATGAAAACCAAATTATTAAGTCTAGGCCTTTGCGCACTTGTATTAACAGCTTGTAATTCAAAAAACGAAGAAAAAAAGAAAGCGTCTGACGCTGAAAAAACCTATCAATTGGTATGGACAGACGAGTTTGACGCGCCAGGACTACCAGATGCAGACAAATGGTTTTTAGAAACAGATGCTCCTGAAAACGGTGGCTGGTACAACAACGAAAAGCAGCATTATACAGACCGTATTGAAAACGCTGAGGTCAGTGATGGAACCCTTAAGATTATTGCTAAAAAGGAGTCTTACACCCATAATGGAAGTACACAGGAATTTACCTCTGCCAGGTTTAATTCTAAATTTCACTTCACTTATGGCAAAGTAGAAGTAAGGGCCAAATTGCCTAGAATGCAAGGTACTTGGCCAGCTATTTGGGCTTTGGGAACCAATTTGCCAGAAGTAGGTTGGCCTGCATGTGGGGAAATAGACATGATGGAGCAATTGTTCGAGAACCATTTAATGGTACAGTCTGCGGTTCACGTAGCGGGTAGGTATGGAGATGATCCTGCCTTAAAGCAATTGTCGGTTTCAGATGTAACAGAGAATTTTCATGTATATGGCATGATTTGGACAGAAGATAAAATAGACTTTACGGTAGACGGAGAAGTGTTTTTTACCTACCAACCTGCGGACAGAAGCAATGACTTTTGGCCTTTTAACAAAGACCAGTACTTGCTTTTAAATGTTGCCCTTGGGGGTAGTTTGGGCGGAGACATTACGCCAGACTTTACGCAAGACCAGATGGAAGTGGATTATGTGAGGGTGTACCAGCTTCAATAGTATTTCTTTACTTTATTAAAAAAGCCATTCCTGAGGAATGGCTTTTTTAATATTACGGGTTTTTAATTACAATGACTTTAAGAATTTGATCACACCATTAAAGTATGTTTCTTGGTCGTCGTATAAGGCCATATGACTCCCTTTAGGACAGTGTAAATAGCTTCCATTTTGAACCATTTCACTCATTTCTTTCATGGCTTTTGGATCCATAGTGTCGTATTCAGCTCCAATAGTTAGGGTAGGAATAGTGATTTTATTTAAATCACTAGTTCGGTCCCACTCTTTTAGAACAGCATCTCCGACTACGCCAAATTCGCTGGGTCCTTGCATTTTTAGGTAAAGAGGATAATTCATGTTTGCAAAAGCCCTAAGGACTGGGTTAGGCCATTCACTAGGATTCATTCTCAATACATGTTCTGGATAATAGTGTTCCTCTATTAGTCCTAAATACGCGGGATTAGTATAGTCTTCATTGGCTTCAAAATTTTCAATTTCAGCCAGAACTTCTGGAGGTAACTGCGGCCCTAAAACTTCTTTGGCATAGGTTACATAATCAGGGATGGAACCCATCATATTTGAGACAATAAGCGCTTTCATATTGTGTTGGTATTTTAAGGCGTATTCAATACCTAAAATGCCCCCCCATGAATGGCCTAATATAACAAAATTTGAAGCGTCTAGTTGTAGGGCTTTTCTAACTTGTTCTACCTCTTCAACAAAACTGTCTATATTCCAAAGTCTTTCGTCATTTGGATTGTCGCTTTTTCCAGATCCCATTTGATCGTAGTAATAATATTCTACATTGCCCTGAGGGAAATACGAATCTGCAGCTTCAAAATATTCGCTGGTTGCTCCAGGACCACCATGCAATAAAAGTACTTTTGTAGTGGGATTATTACCGACTCTTTTGGTCCATACATTGAAAGTGCCCAGGGCGGTTTCTATAGGAATGATTTTTGTTCCTCCAGTAAACTTCGAGTCTGACTTGGAATAATCATAGTAAGCAGTCTCTTGGGGAGCTACTTCTTTGTTATTACAAGACATGCAAATCAAAATGGCGCTTAATAGTGTTAATTTAAATTTCATTTTATTAAGTATTAAGTTGATGATAAAAAAAGTAAATTGCATATTACAACAATAAATTTGAATTGCTTCATTTTAATCATTTATGTATGAATTTTTCTTATTTTTGTATCTGATAATTTTAATAAGATTTGTGCTATGTTAGATTTTGAATTTAGATCACACTGTCCAATCTCTAGTGCTCTAGATATTTTTGGTGATAAGTGGTCTTTAGTAATAATTAGAGATTTGTTTATTGGCATAAACACCTACTCTGATTTCTTGAAATCTCCTGAAAAAATCTCTACTAATATTTTAGTAGATAGAATTAAAAAATTGAGGAGTCATGGAATTTTAGAGTTCAAAAGAGACGTAAATGACAATAAGATAAAGTACTATTATTTAACGGATAGTGGAATAGATTTATTTCCAATGATCATGAATTTATCATTGTGGTCTCGCAAACATTTACATGTTGAACCAGGTCCATTTTCTAAGAGAGATTATGCATTAATTGATTTAAATGGGTTAGATTCATTCTTAAAAGAGACTACATCAAAATATATTAAAACTAGGGAGACTATTTTAAATTAAAAAGTCCAGTAATACCTTAATAATAAAGAAAGCCATTCCTAAGGAATGGCTTTCTTTATTAAGCGGAGTTTCTACTCGCGTTAATATTTCCGTATAAAGATCGGGTGACAATCTTTTCATAGATTTCTTTTAGCGGCGCATTTTGCCCTATTTTTTGAAGGGCGTATTGTTGGATCACCAATAACGGAAGGACTATATTTTCCCGGATCAGTACAGATTCTCTTGAAACAGCTTCTTTTTCCATGAGAATATTTAAGCCAGAAATGAGGAGTAATTTTTCTTTGGATAGGGTGTATTCGTCGTGAAGTATCTGCCAGAAATCGCCATACTCTGGGTCTTCTTTCATATAGCTGGTGAGTTCAAAATAACATTTGGCTAAAGCCATCATACTGTTTTGCATGAGTGCTTTAAAATAAGGCACTTCTTTAAACATCTCCTGTAGTTCTCCCAGTTTGCCCTCTGCCTCTAAAGAAGCAATGGCAGAACCAATACCAAAGTAGCCGGGGACATTTTGCTTGAGTTGGCTCCAAGAACCAACAAAAGAAATGGCCCTTAGATCAGAGAGCTCTAATTTGGCTTTTTGGCCTCTTTTTCCTGGCCTTGAGCCAATATTTGCTTTGGTATAATATTTAAGGGTACTCCTATTTTCTAAATAAGGCATGAATTTAGGATGCTGTTTTAAAGCGTCGTATTTGGTAAAACTTCTTTCGGACAGTGTTTCCATAAGCGCTCTGTGGGCGATTGAAATGGTGTTTTCCTTGCCAAAAATATTGTTAGACAATCCAGCGGTTAAGAGTTGCTCACAATTATATACAAACTGGTCTCTAGTACCATAAGTACTGGTAATGGTCTGTCCTTGAATGGTCAGTTGTATCTCATTATTGGCAATTTCTTTGGTTTGTGCAGCATAAAATCTATGTGTTTTTCCACCACCTCTTGCTGGAGGTCCACCACGGCCGTCAAAAAAGACCGCGCTTACGTCGTATTGCTTACAAACGCTTGTTAGGTTTTCTTTGGTTTTTAGAATAGACCAATTGGCTTTCACATAGCCTCCATCTTTTGTTCCATCTGAGAAACCAAGCATGATGGTGTGTTTATTCCCCCTCTTTTTAACGTGCTGCATATAGGCAGTTGTCTGAAAGAGCTCTTGCATGCTTTGTTCAGAAGTGTCCATGCCGTGCATGGTTTCAAAAAGGGGGACAATGTCAAAATGAATGTCTGCTTCTTTGTATCCGGACCACCTAAATAAAGCCCAAACAAATAAAACAGAAAATTTGTCCTCTGAATTACTAATAATATACCTATTGCAACCGTCTTGACCGTTCTTGGCTTGAATGTTTTTGAGGTTTCTGATATTTTTTAAGGTATCTGAAACGAGTGCATCTTCAAATTCATCAGGGGCCACTTCTAGATCTAAATGGAGTAATTTATCGGTGAGTGCCTCAGGGGATAGTTCCTCTAAAGACTCCTTTATAATACCGGCATGTTTTAAAATAGCCGTGATACTATTGAAATGAATGCTGTGGTCTTGTCTTATGTCTAAAGTGGCAAAGTGGGTTTTAAAGATCTTGACTTTATCTATTAAAGCGTCTAGATCTTTTAAATATAAACCAAAGTATTTAGAGACTAAGAGGTCTTTGATTTTCTGGAGTTCTCCAATCAAAAAGTCATAAGGCACTAAGGCATTAGCGTCAAACATACTGTCGTACAATGCTTTTCTAAGGCCTATTAAGGGCTCTTGAAGCGCTGTAAAACTTAATTTTTGATGCAGGGCTTTCAGGTCTTTGTAGTAACACTTCATGAGCGTGGTCCTTAATTCATCTGCTACCTGATCCGTCATTTCCGTAGTGACAAATGGGTTACCATCCCTATCTCCACCTGGCCAGAAGCCTAATTTAACAATATTATAATTGTTGAAATCTACTTGTGGGATATTTGTTTTAATATATGAAAAAAGGTCTCCAATGGCGTCATAATACACATTTCTTAAAATATGTATGATGTTTTTTGCCTCGTCTAAAGGAGTGGGTTTTTTACTGTTTAGCAAAGAGGTCAGCCCCAATTGTTGCAAACTCTTGTCTATTTCCGTGATATTATTCTCTACAATGAGCTTGCGCAAATCTGTCATAATATCTAAAACAGCTGGCGTATAGAATTGGGTGGGGTGTGCCGTTAGTATAATACGGGCACTGAAGTTGGAGAGTTTCTCCGCTACCTCATCCCAACTCTTGTTTTTATCAATAATTTGAAAATAATCTTTTATACTCAGAGAAGAACTATGCTTGTGAAGCTTAGGGAATGCTGCATCTTCCACACTGTCATAAAGCACCACCTGACGTTCCACATACTGGATAATACGAAACATAAAATCTATCTGTGATTCTTCTGTGGTGAGTCCGGCATAATCTTTAAAAAAACCTTCCAAAATTTGCTGTGGGTTTTTTCCAGCTTCCAAACCTTTTTTGCTCTGGTCTAATAGGAGTGGAATAAGCATACCTACATTTTCAATATTGCGGTAAGGGAGATTTAGAAAAAGGCTATTGTATACGTTAAACGTATTATTCACTGTTTTTTTAAATACTTCTAGGCGCTGTTGTTGCATGAGGGTCAATTTAAATTATACCGATTGTTATCATTATAACACCTCATAAATATCGGCATTATAAGGACATTGCGACTGGTTTGCGTCGCTATTTAACAAAATGAAAATTAAGGGTGTTATTTATGGGTAATTTCGCAATTAAATGAACCCCTGGATATGTTTTTTGAAATAGCTTGCACTCTCTGCCACACTTTCCATGGAGTTCACCGCAAAATTCCCACCCTGTTCTATATAGTAACGCTCTAATCCAGCGGTTTTGGCATTGGGAAGGACTTTGGTATAATCTATAGACCCATTACCAAGCTCCGTATAGTCTCTGGTCACTTTATCCATATCTTTAATATGCCACAATGGAAACCTTCCTGGAGCTTTTTCTATAAGTGCTTTAGGGGAAATGACGCCTGCATGCATGACCCAATAAAAATCTACTTCTATTTTAACCAAATCTGGATCAGTTTCTTCTAGTACCCAATTCATACCTGTTTTGTCACCATAGGTATTAAAGTCATAGCCAAAATTGTGGTAGGCCAATTTTAGGCCTGCGGCCGACACCTGAGCGCCAATTGCATTTAATTTTTGCACCAACAGGGTGTAGCCTTCTAAAGTGTGGTATGCGTCTCCTAGCTTTGGCCAAGTAATATAGTGATCTCCCAGTGCTTTAGCCCCTTCAATACAAGCGTCTACATAGTTTTTTAAGTCTGTTTCTGAAGCCTCCATAAGTCCAGGAAGTCCATAATGACCTGTATAAGTACTCAATTCAAGGTCTTCTAAAATAGTCTTGAATTCGTTGGCACTATACCCATAGTAGGTTTTGTTCACCGTGTCAAAGCCATAACTCTCAAAATCCGAATATCCCATGGCTTTTAATTTTTTAAGGGTGCCTACGGGATCTTTGGCCATAAAATCTCTTACCGTGTATAGTTGGAGTCCTAAAGGAAAAGAAGTATTAGAAAATGACACCACACAACTGCTCGGTATTAAAGCGAGTGCCGCTAATGCACTGCTTTGCTTTAAAAATGTATTTCTGTTCATTTAAAAGGTATTGGTCCATTAAATGTAATAAATTAATAATAAGCTAAGGTGAAGCCTCTTGTGTTTTAATCTTTTATCGTAATATTGCAATATATTAATATATAAAAATGGGAATCACTAAAACAGCTATTTTTACGGATCAAGACAATACCCTTGCCGCAATAGCAAAAGCCTTAGCACATCCTGCTAGAATTGCTATTTTAAAGCATTTAATTAAACAGGACAGCTGTATTTGTGGGGACTTGGTGTTGGAGATTGGTTTGGCCCAACCCACTATTTCTCAACACTTAAGCGTCTTAAAGCAAACCGGTCTTATCAAGGGAAATATTTCAGGCACCAGTGTTTGTTACTGTATAGACACAGAGGCTTGGCAGCAGGCAAACCAGACTTTTGCCGGTCTATTTGCTGCAGGAATGCCTACCTCCAATGATTGTTGTTAATTATAAATAGCATGAACACCCTATTATACAAAACTATTGAGGCCTTAGACTTGAATACGCTCTCTGAAGAGCGAAAAAACATCTTAGACCTATTGGTCGTTTTTATTCAAGAAAAGAAAACGGCACAAGCACTAGTAAAACTTCATTTTATTTGCACCCACAACTCTAGGCGAAGTCATTTTTCGCAAATTTGGGCCCAGGCTATGGCGGCCTATCATAAAGTGCCTCATGTGTTGTGTTATTCTGGGGGTACTGAAGCAACCGCTTTATATCCTATGATAATTAAAACCTTAGCAGCACAAGGTTTTGACATTTACCCTATCGCTGAGGGCGAAAACCCCATCTATGCTATTCACTATTCGGAAAGGTCCCTACCGCTCATAGGTTTTTCAAAAAAAATAGATCATCCTTTAAACCCTTCCAAAGACTTTGCGGCCATTATGACTTGCGACGCAGCAGACCAAGGCTGTCCTTTTATTGCTGGGGCAGAAAAGCGAATTGGACTGACCTTTAAAGACCCAAAAATCTCCGATGGCAGTCCACAGCAAGAAAGGGTTTACAGGGAGCGCAGTATTCAGATAGCCACAGAACTTAAATATGTATTTTCTCGAATTTCCTAAGCCATGAAAAAGCAATTATCCTTTTTAGACCAATACCTAAGTTTTTGGATTTTTTTAGCCATGGGTATGGGTGTGGGGATTGGGTATTTATTTCCCTATTTCCCTATTTTTATTAATGATTTAAGTGTAGGAACAACTAATATTCCCATAGCGATTGGACTCATTGTAATGATGTACCCGCCACTCGCCAAAGTCAATTATGCCCTCTTGCCTAAAGTATTTCAAAACGTAAAAATCTTAGGGGTATCCCTTTTATTAAATTGGGTGGTAGGTCCTATTTTGATGTTTGTATTGGCATTAACATTCCTCCAAGAGTATCCAGAATATATGGTGGGACTCATCTTAATTGGCTTGGCCAGGTGTATTGCAATGGTACTCGTTTGGAATGACTTGGCAGAAGGAAGTGCTGAATACGGTGCAGGACTGGTGGCTTTGAACAGTGTTTTTCAGGTATTTGCCTATTCTTTTTATGCTTGGTTGTTTATTACCGTTTTGCCGCCATACTTTGGATTTGAAGGGGCTATAGTAGACATATCCATAGGTGTTATTGCAGAATCTGTACTGATTTATTTAGGGTTTCCTTTTTTGATGGGCTTTTTGAGTAGAAAAATTTTAGTACCGCTAAAGGGTCTGGACTGGTATGAGAAAAAATTCATTCCTAGCATCTCTCCAGGGACACTTATTGCGCTATTGTTCACCATTGTGGTCATGTTTTCATTAAAAGGGGCGCTCATTGTGACTATTCCTTTAGATGTTCTAGTAATAGCATTTCCGTTACTCATTTATTTTAGCCTCATGTTTGTGATTGGCTTTTTTGTGACCAAAGCAGCAGGAGGAACCTATGACAAAACTGCAGCGGTGGCCTTCACCGCAGCCGGGAACAATTTTGAGTTGGCTATAGCCGTTGCTATAGGGGTTTTTGGATTAAATTCAGGCCAAGCATTTGCGGGTGTTATTGGCCCTTTGGTAGAAGTGCCTGCACTCATACTTCTGGTCAGGGTTTCTTTTTGGCTTAAGGCCAGATTCTTTAAATAGAACCATTCTACGTTTCTTTTCACCCTTAAAAGGCTTAGATATATGTATTTTAGCTCTTTAAACTTACCTGATGAGCATAGATAAATCTCTTTTGAAAAGAGCCAATGAGCAGTGCGAATGTTGTAATGCTACAGAAAAATTAGTGGTGTATGAACTGCCAGCATCTGCCACGAGTGGCCTAGAGGCCCAACTACTACTTTGTGAAAAATGTATTTCAGAAGCAGACGCAGAAGAGAGAGATCAAAACCATTGGCGCTGTTTAAATGACAGTATGTGGAGTGAAGTGCCTGCCATGCAAGTATTTGCTTGGCGCATGTTACACCGCTTAAAGTCTTTTGGATGGTCTGCAAGTTTATTGGAGCAAATGTACCTAGATGAAGCGCTTTTAAGCTGGGCAGCCGCTGCTGGAGATGGGGAAGAAAAACCAGATGCGGTCATTCACAGAGATGTAAATGGTGTTGTTTTAGAAGCTGGAGATTCAGTGGTGCTTATTAAGGACTTAAAAGTAAAAGGCAGCAGTATGGTTGCCAAACAAGGGACTGCGGTAAGGCGCATCTCTTTGGATAGAGAAAATGCCCAATATATTGAAGGCAAAGTGGGCGGACAAACCATTGTACTTATTACAGAATACGTCAAGAAACTCTAACGTACCTTGGCCCTTTTAATGAGCTTGGCAAACAAGCCTGGGAAGTACCTTTTCACATAAGCCGCATAACTTTCACGGCCTATATAGACTTCTCTTTTGCCATGCTTTAATGCGTTGATTATTTTTTTGGCGCATTGTTCCGCGCTAATCCCATTGGCTTGTGCCTGATCCATAATACCTATAGCCTCTCCGTTGGGACCCAAGGCATTTACGGAGACCTGTGTTTTAACAAAACCTGGCGCTAACAAGCTAACAGAAATACCACTGTCTTCTAATTCAGCCCTTAGGGAATCAAAAAAACCGTGCAATGCGTGTTTAGAGGCAGCATAGCCAGACCTATATGGCGAGGGAATTATACCGGTAAGACTGGTGACTACCCCAAAGTGTCCGCGTCCATTTTTCAGCATGGAGGGTAAGATTGCTTTAGTGAGACTGACCGTGCCCAAGTAGTTTGTGTCTATGAGTTTTTTGTCTACTGAGAAGTCAGTGTCTTTGACAAGTGAACGCTGGCTAATTCCTCCATTGTGAATGAGAAGGTCAACAGCCCCCACTTTTTCAAGCACCTCTGCCACCTTTTTTTTATGGCTTTCCGTGTCTTCAAGATCCAGTATTTGCAGGTGAATACGGGCGTTTTTATGGCACAGTTCCTCAGCTTCTTCCAAGGTTTTTTCTCTTCTTGCAGAAAGAATTAAGGTACAGTCTTGAGAAGAGATTTCTTTGGCCAATGCCAAGCCTATTCCAGAAGAGGCTCCGGTGATCCAAATGGTTTTGTTTTTGAAAAATGCGCTCATGACAATAATTTTATCTGCAATTTATCAATATTTTATCACAACTAAGACCGCAATAACTTTAGGTTTTTTTTATATTTAATGAAACCTAATTTTTTTGATATGAAACCAATCACTGCTTTTTTTGTCAGCTTATCGCTACTAGCTTCTTTTTCCCTATTGGGTCAAGAGAATATCACTCCTGAAAAAAATGAGGCACTTAAAACATTGGCTATACAGTGGGTGCAAGACAATGAGAAACTGAGTCAGGTAATGGTAGACAAAATATTTAGCTTTTCAGAATTGGGATTCCAAGAAGAAGCCTCTTCAAAGTACCTAACAGATCTTTTAAAAAAAGAGGGGTTTACAATAGAGTACGGGGTCTCAGGTATACCAACTGCCTGGTTTGCTAGATGGTCAAATGGCCCAGGTCCAGTAATTGCTTTAGGTAGCGATGTGGATTGCATTCCAAAGGCCTCTCAGTACCCTGGAGTGGCTTATCACAAGCCAATTGTTGAGGGCGCACCTGGTCACGGAGAGGGGCATAATGCAGGAATTCCTTTAAATATTACTGCTGCTTTTTCAGTTCAAAAAATTATGAAAAAAGAAAAAATTGGAGGTACACTAGTCTTGTGGCCTGGAATTGCAGAGGAATTAGTAGCTGCCAAAGCATGGTACACTAGAGATGGTTTATTCGACAATATTGATTTATGTATTTTCACCCATGTGAGTAGTAATATGGGTGTCTCTTGGGGCCAATCTTCAGGGACTGGTTTAATTTCAGTAGCATACACTTTTGATGGAGAGGCTGCTCATGCAGCAGGCGCTCCGTGGAGAGGTAAAAGCGCTTTAGATGCTGCAGAACTCATGAATATTGGGTGGAATTATAAAAGAGAGCACTTAGATCCTTTAAAAAGGTCTCACTCTATTTTTACAGATGGAGGTGACCAACCTAATGTTGTCCCTTCTAAAGCGACAATTTGGTATTATTTTAGAGACGTTACTTACCAAGGAATCATGGAAATGTATGCCACAGCAAACGATATTGCTAAAGGCGCCTCACTCATGACAGGAACAGAGGTAAATAGTGAGATTTTAGGAACTGCTTGGCCCAGACATTTTAATAAGGTTATTGCCGAAACAATGGATGCCAATATTCAAAGTATAGGTTTGCCCACTTGGTCAGAAGCAGATCAGACGCTTGCAAAAGCGGTTCAAAAAGAAGTATCCTCTAAAACTACAGATGGCTTAGCGACCACTTTAAAAGGCATTCAGCCTCCTGTAGAACAGCCAGTAAGTGGGGGAAGTGACGACATTGGGGACGTTTCTTGGACAGTACCTACTGTCACGCTTCGTTTTCCGTCTAATATTCCGGGTCTTCAAGGCCACCATTGGAGCAACGCAATTGCAATGGCTACGCCCATCGCTCACAAAGGAGTTACTGCTGGAGCTAAGGTAGTTGCTGCAACTGTTTTAGACTTGCTCTTGAAACCTGAATTGGTTAAAGAGGCTTGGACCTATTTTGACGAGGTTCAGACCAAAGAAACCAAGTACACGCCAATGATTACTAAGCAGGACGCACCACCAATCTATTTGAATAAAAATATCATGGAACAATATAAACCTGCTTTGAAAACTTTTTACTACAACGAAAAAAAGTACGACACTTATTTAGAACAACTGGGGGTGAGTTATCCTACTTTAAAAAAAGAATAGTTTCACTATTAACCCTTCCATAATGATTCAATACCGCTTAGAGACACCCTATTTCTAAGGAGTTTAAGGCGTTGTTTGAAGTATTTTTTTTGGGAAGCACTGCCTTGTTTGGAGACGGTTTTTTGTATTCTTTGAAATACTTTAATGCCAGCGGATCCTTTGAATTGATATGGATTTACTTGAAAGATAAAACTGTTGAGGTGTCTTTTCCAGGCCAAGGCCGATGCCTTTTCGTTTCCCAATACACCCATTGTGACCCTTTTGAAAAACCGAGGGTCATTTGAGGTGTCTATGAGTCGCTCTGGGTGGAGTTTTTCCATCTCTAAAAAATGGTTCACCCAAAGGGATAAGGTTTCTGTGGTTTGGGTTTTTTTAGTAAAAATAAAAACCCCAAGGACACTGTTAAAAACAAAAGGGGTATAGGAGAGTTGTTGGGCCAAATAGGCTTGTAATTGGCCTTGTTTTGGTCTGTCCAAAAACAAGGCCTTACAATCTTTGGGCGGTTTAATAACCAGTTTGCAAACCACCTGATTACTTATTTAAGATCAAAACGATCCAACTCCATTACTTTAGTCCAAGCTGCGACAAAGTCACATAAGAACTTGTCTTGGCTGTCATCACAAGCATACACCTCAGCTAATGCGCGCAATTCAGAATTAGAACCAAAGATAAGGTCTACCCTAGAAGCACTCCATTTAAGGGCGCCCGTTTTTCTATCCCTTCCCATAAAGAGGTCTTCTTCTTCATTTGCGGCTTCCCATTTGGTGCTTAGGTCTAAAAGCTGTACAAAAAAATCATTGCTTAAAGCCCCTTTGTTTTTAGTAAAAACTCCGTGGGTACTTCCATCATAATTTGTGTCTAGCATGCGCATTCCCCCAACTAAAACGGTCATTTCAACAGGGCTAAGGGTCAATAATTGTGCTTTGTCTAATAGTAACTCTTCATCTGAAACAGAGAACCTGGTTTTTACATAATTTCTAAACCCGTCTGCCTGTGGCTCAAGTACTGCAAAAGAAAGCACATCTGTTTCTTCTTGACTGGCGTCTGTTCTTCCCGGAGTAAAAGGCACGACTATTTTGTGCCCTGCTGCAGCTGCCGCTTGTTCTATTCCTACACTTCCCCCAAGCACAATTAGGTCTGCTAAAGATACTTGAGTAGCATGTGCTGCGTTAAAAGCGTTTTTGATTTCACGGTATTTGTCTAGTACCTTTGCTAGGGTCTCCGGCTGGTTTACGGCCCAATCTTTCTGTGGTGCCAAGGCTATCCTTGCACCATTGGCACCACCTCTTTTATCCGAGCCTCTAAAAGTACTGGCAGACGCCCATGCAGTTTGCACCATTTCTGCATTGGTTATGCCACTATTGGACAATTGTTGTTTTAACGCTTTAATGTCAGTTTCGTTGATTATTGGGCCAGAAGTTGCTGGGATAGGGTCTTGCCAAATCAAGGTCTCTTGTGGCACTTCTTCTCCCAAATAAAGCGATTTAGGCCCCATATCTCTGTGGGTTAATTTAAACCAAGCCCTAGCAAAAGCGTCTGCGAATTCGTCGGGATTCTCATAGAAGCGTTTCGAAATTTTTTCATAGATAGGGTCTTCTCTCAGGGCAATGTCAGAGGTAAGCATCATGGGAGCATGACTTTTATTTGGGTCATGTGCGTCTGGAACCGTTCCTACACCACCATTATTTTTTGGTTTCCATTGGTGCGCTCCTGCAGGACTCTTAGTGAGTTCCCACTCGTATCCAAATAAATTTTCAAAGTAATTGTTGCTCCATTTGGTTGGGGTAGTGGTCCAGGTAACTTCTAAACCAGAGGTAATGGTGTCTCCTGCATTTCCAGTGCCAAAACTATTTTCCCATCCCATGCTCTGCGCCTCAATAGGTGCTCCAGCAGGTTCTGGGCCTACATATTCGTCTGGATTAGCCGCTCCATGTGTTTTACCAAAGGTATGACCTCCAGCGATTAAGGCTACTGTTTCTTCGTCATTCATGGCCATTCTTCCAAAAGTTTCCCTAATGTCTCTGGCAGAAGCCAAAGGATCAGGGTGTCCGTCTGGTCCCTCTGGGTTCACATAGATAAGACCCATTTGCACTGCAGCGAGTGGGTTTTCTAGATCCCTGTCCCCAGAATACCTTTGGTTTTCCAGCCATTTTCCTTCAGAGCCCCAATAGATATCTTGCTCAGGTTCCCAAATATCTTCTCTTCCACCCCCAAAACCAAAGGTTTTAAAGTCCATAGATTCTAAGGCACAGTTTCCTGCGAGAATCATTAGATCTCCCCAAGATATTTTGTTGCCGTATTTTCTTTTAATGGGCCAAAGCAAGAGCCTTGCCTTGTCTAAGTTTCCGTTGTCTGGCCAGCTATTTAGAGGGGCAAAACGCTGTGCGCCGGTTCCTCCGCCACCACGTCCGTCTGCTATTCTATAGGTTCCTGCACTGTGCCAAGCCATGCGAATAAAGAAAGGACCGTAGTGTCCAAAGTCTGCCGGCCACCAATCCTGAGAATCGGTCATGAGGTTGTATAAATCTTGCTTGAGCGCTTTTAGGTCTAAGCCTTGGAATGCTTTTTTATAGTCAAAGCCTTCATCCATAGGATTAGATGCTTTGCCGTGTTGTCTGAGTATATTAATATTGAGTTGGTTGGGCCACCAATCTTTGTTTGAGGTACCTTTTCCTGCGGCACTTTTAATGGCTCCTTGTGAGAAAGGACACTTCGCGCCCTCATTTCCTGAATAATGTTCCATAATTGCTGTGACTTTTTATTAGACCACAACAAGTTATATTAGATTTAGGTATGAAAAGAATAAAACCTATTGTTTTTTCTTATAATGAAATTGAACGGCTTTATAAACTACAACCTGTTGTAATCTGGTTTCCAGTTTTTAATAGCCATTTTAATCTCTTTTTGGGTCAATTGTTCTTTAATTGCTCGGTCTATTAATGGCAAAAATTCCTCATCTGGCGCAAAGCGGAGGGCAATGATTTGTCCCATTCGAAGTTCTGTGGGCAACAATTTCCCGGTGAGTACGTAATGTCTCAAGCTTTCTTCTGCTCTTATAGCCCTGTCTTGTGCTTTTAAGGGGAATTGTCTGGTGTACCACATCATGACAACAAATATCCAAGAGGTTAAAATAAATAAGGTAGCAGGGTAGGCGTGTCCTTCTTCTGCCAATAATAAGTAACTCACACCACCGCCTAAAAGGGCGAGTATGCTTAAAAATAACAAACCGTGAAATCCTTTGATTAGTATGGGATGGTTTTTAAAATTTTGTTCCGTTTTCATATATAGGTTTTACCCAAAAATAGAATAAATTTTGGGTAAAACCTTTTTAGGCCTCCAGAAGTTTAAGTATTACTATAGCCTAGGCAATCCCAAAGGCACTTCCATGAGTAAAATTTCACTGTCTTCAAACGCTTTTATGTCAAATTCATTGGCTTCGGTGATCCCTAATCCATCTCTGTGTGATAAAAGTGTACCAGCGACTTCCAATGAGCCTTGAATAACAAAAGCGTACACCCCATTGTTTTTTGGGTCTTTTAATCGGTATTTTAGTTCAGTTCCTTTTTCTAAGCTTCCCAAATGGAACCAAGCATCTTGGTGTATCCAGACCCCTTGATCATTTGGGTTTGGAGAGAGTATTTGCTGAAGTTTGTTGGCGCTTTGTGTTGGGTCTAAAGTAATTTGTTGGTACCTGGGAGTGACCCCTTTTACTTTAGGTATAATCCAGATTTGTAAAAATTTAACCGTTTTGTCTTTATTGGCGTTGTACTCACTGTGTTCAATCCCACTTCCTGCACTCATTACCTGAACATCGCCATTTTTAATCAGGGCCTCAGTTCCGGTATTATCTAGGTGTTTTAAGTCTCCCTCTAATGGGATAGAAACAATTTCCATGTCTCTATGGGGGTGAGTGCCAAAACCCATGCCTCCTGCTACGGTGTCGTCATTCAACACCCTGAGTACGCCAAAATGATGCCGCTCTGGATGCTGGTATCCGGCAAAGCTAAAAGTATGGTGAGATTGCAGCCAACCGTGGTTGGCATTTCCCCTGCTGTCTGAAGTATGTAAGACTGTTTTCATAATAAAAAACTAAATGTTTACACAACTATTGTATATACAAATGTAATATAAAATTTGACATTTTCATCAGTAAGTCTTATTTTTAGTAAAAAAAGTCATGAAAGCATTTGTTTCCACAGTAATTTTTGGTCTAATGGTGGGTTGTGGGTCTTTAAAAAGCAATACCCAAACTTTGACGCAAACACCTGGTATAGCAAAAAAGCAAACAGTTGTAAAGCAACTACCACCCAACACCGCTTCCAACAAGTACAGCAAGAAGCGGCTGGTAAAACAATAATTTTCTATTTATTTTGTGGAACATTCCTATTCATCTGCAGCAGGTCTACCTCAGTAGCAGTCACGCCTAAAAGGTGTTTGCTAAAATGGTCTGCACGCAGCCAAAAAGCATACTCTGTCATATTACCAAAACCGTGTCTTTGGCCAGGAAGTAATTTAAAGTCAAAGCGTTTGTGTGCCTTGATCAGTGCGTTGGCCATTCTGATGGTAGCGCCAGGATGTACATTGTTGTCTATGTCGCCAGTGACCAATAGCAATGATCCCTTTAGATTTGCTGCTAGAGATTGGTTTTTGTCAATGTCGTATTGGTAACGCACTTCTCCCTTTTCGTCCATTTCTTCTAACACCCCATGATGGGTTTCACTCCACCATGAATTGTACATAGAATTGTCATGGTTTCCAGCCGCAGAAACTGCCGTCTTAAAGAAATCTGGATAAACCAACATGGCCGCGGTAGACATAAAGCCACCTCCTGAGTGGCCAAAAATACCCACCTTATTAATGTCTATGAAAGCATGGCGGTTGGCCAATTGCTCGGCCACATATTTTTTATCTGCTAGCCCGTAGTCCCTTAGGTTGCCATAACCGTAGTTATGGTACCATTTTGAGCGGTCTGGATGACCCCCTCTATTTCCCATGGTAGCCACCACAAAACCCAGCTGGGCCATTCGGTCCAAACGATCCATTCTCACCGAAAACGCCTTATTTACAGCCTCTGTTTGGGGGCCAGGATAGACATACTCTAAGAGTGGGTACACTTTATTTTCATCAAAATCAAAGGGCTTGTACAAGACCCCATAAATGTCTGTAATGCCGTCGTCTGCCTTAACTTTAAAAGGCTCAGGAAATTGGTAGCCAGCGTCAAATAGTGCAGATAAATCTGCAGTTTCCAAATCTAGCACCAATTGCCCAGACGCATTTCTCAATTCAGATTTAGGAGCGGTATTGACCCTAGAATAATTACTCACAAAATAATTGTGCTTGTCAGAAGGACGGGTGCTAGACGTAAAATCTCCAGGATTTAAGGCCTTAGGTGTTCCACCACCTAAAGGTACTGCATAGAGGTGTTCATAATAAGGATCCAGTCCTTTTTGCAGCCCGTGTGCAGTGAAATAAAGCATTCCAGATTTTTCATCTACCCCGCTCACTCTCTCTGAGTGAAAAGGCCCTCGGGTAATTCTATTGCGCAGGGTGCCGTCTGAATTGTACAGATAAAAATGGGCCCAACCGTCGCGTTCAGACCAATGAATCATTTGGGTTTCATTGTTTAACAGCACCAAATCCCTAGATTCAATATAGGTGTTCATGCGTTCCTCAATGAGCACTTTCACCGTGCCGGTTTTAATATCTGCCACGCAGACTTCCATCTTTTTACGGTCCCGACTAATGACATTAAAGTAAATTTTCTCCTTTTTAGACAAGAGTAGGCTGGGTCTAAAATCATCGTCGTAGGTAGAAGGGAGGCTCGGGCGGCTATACACGTCAAGACTCTGCTGTCTCAGCGTGTCCAAAGCGATCTTTTTATGGGTTTTAGAGGGAATGTCAAACACCAAGAGTTCCCTTTTGTAAAACTCCTGTTCCCCAGGCATATGGTACTTATAGGTTTCCAGCGTAGGCCTTTTGTCTGCTACTGAATTAATGACCCAAAGGTCCTTAATCGCCCTACTATCTGTCTTTTGGAAGACAAATTTTTCGCCATTATCTGTCCAATGTCCATAGACGTATTTACGGTCTTTTTTTTCTTTTTCAACCTCCTCATTGTCTTTTCCCCTGCTCCCTCCACCGTAGCCAAAATGCTCCTCGCCGTCGGTGGTCCATTGGTTTTCTACAATAGTGGAATCTTTCTCATTTTTTACTGCTTTAAGGAAGTTTTCCTTGTCCATCCAATAGAGGTTGTACTCCTTAGAAAATAAAACCACTGAGGAATCCGGGGCAATATTGGCCCATTTTTTATAGTCCTTTTTAGCCTCCTTTTCGTGGCTAATGACCTTGAGTCCGTTCCCCCCAAGCGTGTACTCTAAAAGAAATACCTTCTTTTCTTTTTTAGGCTTTTTTTGGCCTTTGGCCAATGCTTTATTGCCTTCCCCTTCTTTATCTTTTAAATCCGAGCTGTCTTTTACTACAGCAACGAGTTCCGAGGAAGTGACCCTAAAGCGAATGGCCAGCTCCTTGTTTACAAACTCAAAATTAAATTTTGGCAGGTGTTGCCCATCATAAGGATCATTGGTAATTTCAGTGAGCCAAGCTGCCATTTGATCATTGTTGAACAATTTGGTTTTGCTGCGCTTGTCTGCATCTACTAGGTAATAATTAGATCCTTCTGTGGTTTTGTATTGGTACCAGAACCTATTGCCATTCTTTAACCAGTGGGGGCTCACCTCTGTAGAATGGACCATTTTAGCCAATTGGGTGGGGGAAAATTTAGCCGCTAGATCATAATTAGGTTGGGGGGTCTCTTGTGCCTCAGTTCTGCTAAAATTCACCATTAAGCAAAAAATAAATAGGAAGGCTTTGGTGTAAAAAAATGATTTCATTTTAAAAAGATAAGGATTATTTTATTTGATTACTCTGCATCCCAAGCCCTAAAGGTGGGAACAATTCTGGCTTTGGTGGCCTGTTCAAAGCCATAGGCCATTTCTATCAGGCTAGGCTCACTCCAAGCGGTGCCAAAGAACGATAGTCCTACTGGCAGACCGTGCACAGCTCCCATAGGAACGGTTATATTGGGGTAGCCGGCCCAGGCGGCGGGCGAAGAACTGGACACATGGTAGTTGTCTCCGTTCAACCAATCTATACTCCATGCTGGAGATCCAGTAGGGGCTACAAAACCGTCTAATTGGTGTGCTGCTATGACCTTGTCTATTCCATTGTCTCTGCTTCCTTTTCTGAGGGCTTCTAAATGGTCTAGGTATTCTTTACTGTCTAGCCCTGCTTTTTCTAAGGCCATTTCCAAATAGGCTTGGTTGTAGTATTTGAGTTCTACCGAATCCTGTTTATTAAAGGCAATGAGGTCTTCTAAATTTTTAATTTTTGCGTCTGGGCCAAGGCTGGCAAAATAATCATTGAGTCCTGCTTTGTATTCTGTTAGCATAACTTGGAATGAATGGGCTCCAGTGCTTCGCTCATTAATTTGATCAATTTCTATAATTGTTGCACCCTGCGCCTTGAGCACCGCGATGGCTTTTAGGGTGAGGCTATCTGTAGTGGCATGGGTGCCAAAAGCAGCTTTAAACCATCCAATACGTTTTCCTTTTAAGCCGTCTTTTTTGAGATAGGGGGTGTAATCTTTTAATGCTTTGCCTCTGTTTGCTGCTGTTTTTCCATCTCTAGGATCTTGGCTGGTGAGTGGGCCTAGAGCTATTACGGCATCGGCCACGGTACGGGCCATGGGCCCTGCCGTGTCTTGGGTATAAGAAATAGGGATAATTCCAGCACGACTAATGAGTCCTACCGTGGGTTTAATGCCCACAATTCCGTTGGCGGTTGATGGACAAACGATAGATCCGTTGGTTTCTGTGCCAATTGCCAATAACGTGAGGTTGGCAGAAACAGACACCCCGCTTCCTGCACTGGACCCACATGGGGTTCTGGTCAGTACATAAGGGTTTTTGGTTTGACCATTAATTCCTGACCATCCAGAGCTGGACATTTGCCCTCTAAAATTGGCCCATTCGCTTAGGTTGGCTTTTCCCAGTATCACGGCTCCAGCTGCACGTAATTGCGCCGCTACTTCACTGTCTTGTAGCGGCATAGAGCCCGCTAAGGCACGAGAACCCGCCGTAGTGGCCATCTGGTCCTTAGTGTCTATATTGTCTTTAAGTAATACGGGCACACCGTGTAAGGGTCCCCTCTGCTCTGGGGCTACCCTGTCTAGGGAGTCTGCTATGGCCAAAGCGTCAGGGTTCACTACAATGACTGAATGTAATTGGGGGCCGCTGTGGTCAATGGCGTCTATACGGTTGCTGTATGCAGCGATAACATCTCTGATAGTCCAGCCGCCATTTTTGTAGCCTTCTTGAAGCTCAGGAATGGTAATTTCTAAAAACTGAAAATTATTGAGGTCTTCTGTTTTAGGGGATTCTACTTGGTTTTGACAGGCAAAAAGCAACAAGCTAAGCGCCGCCCATTTGGTTTTTTTTATCAAATTCATGGGGTTGTTTAATTTGGTGTATTTGTATTTTGATGGTTGCTATTAGTAAATGATTCGCTTAAAGATAATAATTTATAATGTGTAAATTCTTTAATAAAAAAGAAGCCGCTATTAGCGGCTTCTTTTTTATTTGGGAAAATACTCAGGTATTTACTCTTCAACACTCGCAGGCGTAATGTCTGCGTCATATGATCTGTAATAGAGTTCTAATAAGGTCATTATTGCATTGAGAAGGTCTCTTGTCTCTAGGAGAATGGAGAAGTACAAAGTGGAGTTTTTTGGACTTGTTTCTTCTGTTCTGATCCTGGCTACCTGTGTTTCAATCTTTTCAGAAACGAATTTTAACAGTGTTGGTTTTACCGCTAGGACTTTTCCAATATCATTAAAATTACGGTTTTCAAAGATGACTTTAGTTTTAGTAAATAATTCTTCTTCAAAAAGGTTTTCTAATTCCTTTAGCTCTTTGAGTTGGTTGTATTTAAGCTTTTTGTGGTTGTTGTTTACGTGTTTGTGGCTCACTTTGGAGATGTAATCCAAAGATTGAGACACATCTGTGAGGTGTGTAATGGTGGAGATGTAAAAATCACTTGCACGAACACTAGACTCATCTAGATTTTTAATAAAGTAGAATATGTGGTTGCGTAGGTCTTCTATTTCGTCGGCCAATTTGGCCCCTTGTTTCTTATTCTTTTTAAGCAGTTCAAGATCTTGTTTTGCCAGTCCTGTAACTGCATTAGAATAGATGTTCTGGGTTCTTCTAATCACGTTAGAAATGTTGTTTGCACTCTCTTCTATAACCCCTTGAATAGAACTGCTCTCTGCTTTTCTAAGGCTGTCCTCTGCTTGAAACTCTTTGCTTTTTTTGTTGTAACTAACGTAGTTTCTAGCCAATAAGAATATAGCCAAAATAAGCAACACGCCAATGGCTGTTCCTTGACCTATAGAGATGATTGTTAAAATAATTCCAGCAGCTACAAATGCAATTAGCGCTGTTCCAAACCATCCTCCTATGACATTGAGCACTCCAGCTACACGATATACGGCGCTTTCTGCTCCCCAGGCTTTGTCTGCCAATGAGGTTCCCATGGCCACCATAAAAGTGACGTAAGTTGTAGATAAGGGCAATTTATAGGAAGTGGCAATAGATATTAATATACCAGCAACCACAAGGTTTACTGCAGCCCTGACCATGTCAAAAGCGGGCAATTCAAAATTCTTGTCTTTGGATAATGAAATGACTGGTTTTTGAAACTGTGCGTCTAATTTGTCTTGCCATGTTTTAGGAAGAATGGCTTGTGAGTAATTTGAAATGCTCATGGCGAAACGCACAATTCCTCTGGATAAGAAGTTTGGGTTAAAGCGCTCTTTGGATTCTCCCTCTCTAGCCAGGTTAATTTCTGTATCTGCAACGTATCTCGCTTTTTTAGAAAACCATAGCGTAGCCACCATGACCATTCCTGATGCAAATAATAAAAAGGTAGGCGTTGGCACTTTTTTAGCCAAAATGTTCATGCTAAACTCTGCAGCTGGAATACCAGACATGCTCCAAGCTTCATAAGATTGCCAGGCAGCAATAGGTACACCAATGAAATTAACTAAGTCGTTTCCAGCAAAAGCTAAAGCCAAAGCAAAAGTACCTATGACGATAATAAACTTATAGATATTAATTTTAGCTAATGAAATAAGCAGGTATGATATTAAGGACCATATTAATAAATTCACAAGGATGAGACTCCAAACCTCTGTTTCTAAGAAATCTTTAATAGTTTGACCACCGAGTATCTCTAAATTTTCTCCTGCTATGGCAGTTCCTTTTATTCCTTTCATTAAAATGAAGTAGGTAATTGAAGAAGTAGCAATACCGCCAAAAACAGCAGAAACCCAATTGGGTTTTTTCTCAAAATTATAAGAAAGTAATATCCTAGAAACCCACTGAACAATAGCGCCAATAGAAAACGCGACAACTACGGAGAGTAAAATACCAAAAATAATATCTGCCGCTTTTGAGGTGTTTATGTACTGCACAACATCTGAAAAAGCGCCACCTTGGTTGCTTATTTTTATTAATGCCATGGCTACAGAAGCACCTAGTAGTTCAAATACAATAGAAACCGTAGTAGAGGTGGGCATTCCTAGGGTATTAAAAAAGTCCAATAATAAAATATCGGTGATCATCACGGCCATAAAAATGAACATGATCTCATTAAAATAGAATTCTCCAGGATTAAAAATACCCTTTCTAGCCACTTCCATCATACCGCTAGAAAAAATAGCACCCATGGCAATTCCAATAGAGGCAACGATCATAATGGTTTTAAAAGAGATGGCTTTAGATCCAATGGCAGAGTTTAAAAAATTCACGGCGTCATTGCTCACACCAACCACTAAATCTGCAATAGCCAATACCGCAAGTGCGGCCAACATTAAAATATATAAATTGTCCATAATCTATTTTAAAAGGGGTTAAATGTACTCTTAATTTTGGGTATTTGAGGTTATCTTAAGGTTAAAAATGTAAGTCTAATTGAAGTCTGTACATGAGTTTATTGGAAGCGCCGGGACTGTCTAAGTAGCTAAAATCAGATTGCACTTTTAATTTGTGTCCCACTATATATTTAGATACACCCACAGTGTATTGGGTTTCTGGAACTTTTCCTGTGATGACTTGGTCTAGGGTGATTTTAGTGAGCCTCCCTGAGATTTCAATATTGTTTTTTAGTAAAAAACCACTTTGTAAGTTAATGCCTTTTCCAACTTGCACTACCGAACCTGTTTCTGATCCGTCCAGATTTTTAGCTATTGCATTAGCTGCACTGCGGTCTGAGTATTCACCCATAAAGGAAAAACCGCGGTACTTAAACATACCGTCTATAAACCAGGTATTTATATCTGTTTGAAACAGACCAGCATCAGTTTCCATATAAGAACCCATATTGCTCCTATTTTTCACGGCATTTTGATTGCTGTCGTATGTAGCGGCAATCATAAGTTTTGGAGAATTTTCTCTTTTTAAATCTGACCCACTGTACTCTCCTTTGCTCTTAAAAGCACCGAAAGGCAACAGCTCTATGCGGCTGGTAAATTGGTGACCCCCTGAATTACCAGCAGTAATATTTCTACCTTCTCCCTGTGAAATAGCAAACTTTTCTCGCATTAAAAAGTGTTTGCCTATTTTGGTTTTGTGCCTCAATTGCACCCCCATATCACGGTCTATATTAAAGCGGCTGTTGAGTAAGGAACGGTCTACTTGTTGTAAATTCCCTGAGGAAATAACCCGCTCAATATTTCCTGGTAGTTTGGTTTGCCCAAACCACAATTCCCAGTTTCCATGAAAATTCCACATCACTACGGCGTCTAATATATACCTTGGGGTGTTTCCGGTATAAATGGAACCACCTGAAATATCTCTGTTGGAGAGTCCTAGCTCTAATTTGTATTTTAATTTTGGGGAATAAGCAAACCCGTCAAATTTTAAGCGGGCCCTTCTAATGAGCATATTGCTTTCTTGGGTTTCAAAGTCTCCTGACGCACTTTCTTTCCAGTTAGCGATGGCTAAAATTTGCATTCTCGCACCAATTTTCATGGTCCAAGTACTGTCTTTACCTACTAGATTAAATAGGCCTTTTCCAAAATTGGGTGCTGGGGTTTCTTGTGCGCTTAGGCTAAAAGAAAAACAAAGGCAGGCTAAAATGACTGCTTTTTTAAATAATTGCATGGTACTGGTTTTTGTCTGGTGCAAAGAACCATTACTAATGTTAAGTTATTGTAACTTGGGTGTTATGATATAATAAAGATTTAAAAAAAAGCAGCTGCCCCTAAGGACAGCTGCAAGATTTCTAACGCATGACCGACAAAAACCAGTACGTTATTAAGAAACCTACGTGGCTAGCACGCTGTACAAAGGTGGTGTGCATTTGTATTTTAAAAATGAACTAAACGTTAATATACCATTAAATGCATGCCAACAACTAATATTATCTTAAAGATTCTTACAAACCAAATTGGTATTGAAATTTAAAGTAAAGATTTACCCCATCTATTCTTAGGTCCCCAATTTGTTCTGCGTAGGAATATCCATTGGTGCCCCCAATGTAAAATATGGTGAACGGATTGGGGTTCCATTTGAGCAAAGTTTGTACAAATGCCCCTTCGCTAAAGGAATTTACTTCTGAAACCAATCGGAGCGAGAGGTTTTGGTTGAACTGATAATTGGTGTTTCCCCTGAGAATAAAACCCTCGTAAAAAGTATTTTTCCCGTCTAAATGTCCCAATCTGGAGTAGCGAATACTTGGGCTTACGGACCATTTAGGACTGAGTTGGAAATTGTTAAAACTCCCTAAGAAGAAGTTTTTACCCACTTCAGGAGTGTTGTCGTAAAAAATATTCTCTCCCCAAGAAGTGAATATTCTCATATTTACTTTTTCGGAAGGGCTGAAACGAATGAAAAAGTTGTTTTCGGGCATATTGGTGGCGTTAAAACCTTCAAATTCCTCATTGAGTACCAGCCATTTGCTGAATTCCATATAAATATTTCCCGCCAATTGCATGGAAAGTTCCCCTCCTAAAGTGCTGTATTTTTTTAAACCGTCGTAATTGTGAATGACCTCACTACCAGCAAAGACATTCAATTGCCTCAGGGTATTTTCTTTTTCAAAAAAGTGCTGATACTCATGACCTAAAAACACCCTTTTAATACTGTTTCGGGTAATAAATCCTAAAGGCGTCTGATAATGGGGACTATAATGTTCATAAAAGGCTTCTGAATTCCAATGCTTGGTATTTCTAGTCACCTTTAAGGCCAAGGCATCTCCCTTGAGAGACTCCCCATCTAAGGCAATACTCTTGTCTTTAATACGCCCGCTATTGTCTATCCAATCTGCTTCAGGTTCTTGTACCATACTCTTACTGAATTCTGCCGTAAAAGCATATTTTTCCTTCATCCTATACAGGGCGTTGAGTCCAAAAGTATTTCCTGAGCCTCCATCTTTAAAAAATCGGTTGGTGGTTAAAAAGCCCACATTAGACCCACCTTTAAAGGTGCGCTGATACCTCAATATATTTGCATAAGACGCTCCCCCTTGCTCTAATACGGACTCGTTTTCTCCTGCCACTAAATACGGAGAAGATTCGTCGTAGGCAGTGAGCCAATACACCCTATTTTTCTCCCCCTGAGAGATGAGTTTTGAAGAAAAAAGCGGTTGATTAATAGCCCTGGTGTACACCGTATTAAGTTCAGAAGCAATCATGTCATTTCCCTCGTTAAAATAAGGACGACGCTCCGGAAATTCCACTGCAAAAGTATTGTTTACGGTGACTTGAGAAACGTCTGCTTCTACCTGAGAAAAGTCTGGATTAATGGTGTATTCCAAAGAGGCCGTATTTTTGAGGTCTATGAGTCCGCTAAGCCCCACGCCAGCGTCTAAGGCCCCATAAGAAAGCGCCCCCGCTACTTTTTCACCGGACCAACTTCCCACCATATTAGGGGTAAAAAGCAGCCTGTTTTCAGATTTAATCCCTTCTAGATGAATGGTGCTCACCGCCTGACAGGGAAGGCAATTGTTGTTTCTATCTATGGCAATATTTAGGTTTTGGCTCCTGTTTTCCCCTGTGTAGGTTGAGCGGTATAAAAGGATGTTCCAATCATATTTAAGCGCCTTTTTAAACTGAAGGACATTAAAAGGAATTTTGAGTTCTACATGGTAAGCGTTTTCTTGTTTGCTGGCCTTGGATTCAAAATTTATATCGTAGGATTCGTCGTCATTTCCGTCTGCGGTGAATTTCATATCTACCTGATTGCCTTCTGCATTGGCACCAAAATTAATCAAATACCTGCCGTCTCCATAGGTGTCTATCCCAAACATCACAAGGTCGTCATTCCACGCTTCATCCCTGTTTCTAATTGAAGATCTCAGGGTTTTCATATCTGTGTAAGCTATAAATCCAACGTATAAATGGGTTTCAGAATAGCTCACAAATACTTCGGTGAGGTTTTCAGAAGGCGTATTATTTCCGGGATCTATCTCGTAATTGATCAGGAATTTCTGTGTATTCGCCCACTCCTGTTCCCCTACCACTCCGTCAAATTCAGGCACCTGAAACCTTTCTATTTTCTGAGCGGTTTCTTGGCCCCACAGGGCCGATACCATAAAGAGTGCACCTAAGAAAGGGGCAAAAATATTTAAGCGATGTTTCATAAGTAATAGGTCAGTCTCCATGTGGTTGTTACCCTTTAAAGACGACACAGAAATGCAAACGTTACAAAAGTGTTTAATTCTTGAGTATTTTAAAGACAATTTGTATAAACAATTTAAAAAAGTCAACTTTCCTTTACATTTTAAAAAAATTGATTACATTTGTCAAATAAACTTTACAAAATAGCAAGTAACATTTACATTTATACCTTATGAAAACTACAGAATCTTTTAAAGAATTACAGCACAAAAGCACCAAGAGATTGGCTGTTTGGACCATGATTTGGGTGCTCAGTACAGCACTAGCTACTTTTGGCCCTGAAATGTTATGGGAGAATTCTCTTTACACTTACGCAGGTGTAGCTTTGTTTTTAATCACAGGAGCTGCCATGATTTTAGCCAATAGAAAACACATTTTAAACCTGGACGAGCTGCAACAGCGCATGCATTTAGAGGCCATGGCCATTAGTTTGGGTGTGGCAGTAGTCTTGGGTTTGGGATTGTCTATCTTAGAGCAGCAAGATTTACTGGGTTTTAAAATGGACTTTGCTTTTATGACTATTGTGATTAGTTTGACATATTTGGCGGGATTAGCCATTAATACAAGGCGTTATAAATGAAAAATAGCATTAAAGAACTCAGGGCCAGGCACCAATTAACACAAGAAGATTTGGCCCATAAAGTAGGGGTATCTCGCCAAACCATCAATGCCATTGAAAAAGGAAAATTTGATCCCTCTTTGCCTTTGGCTTTTAAATTGGCCCATTTGTTTCACACCCCAATTGAGGGTATATTTACCCATGAATCATAAATAAATGATTGTTATGGCAAAATATGTGTTGGGTTTTTTTGGATTGTTGTTGTTTTCTTGTGGGTTAACGCCTGAAATGGATGCAGATAGCCTCATTCAAAAGACGGTTGCAGCCCACGGATGGAACCTAGGAAAACCCACTGAAATAGCCTTCAATTTTAGGGATTACCACTACGAGGTGAACAGGGACGCTTCTGGTGTCCGTTATTCCAGAGAAAAACAAGACAGTTTGGGACTTACCAAAGACATTTGGACCAATTTCAGCACTTTTGAAAGGACCCGAAATGGCCAAGTTGTAGTACTTTCAGATTCACTACAAACGCTCTATGCCAATTCTTTAAATTCGGTGCTTTATTTTGCGCAGTTGCCCTTGGGACTTCAGGACCAGGCTGTGATGGCAGAATACAAGGGTTTAACTCAGTTAAACAATCAAAGCTACCACCAGTTGGCCATTACTTTTAAACAAGAAGGGGGTGGTGAAGATTTTCAAGACCAATTTTACTATTGGATACACAGCCTGCGTTTTGAAATAGATTATATGGCCTATTCTTACCATACCAATGGGGGAGGTACCCGTTTTAGGGTAGGGAAAAACAAACAGCAAGTCAAGGGCCTTCTTTTTCAGGATTTTGACAACTACAAACCCAAACAACATCCCAGCCCTTTAGATAGCCTCGCCATTTTATGGGAGCAACAAAATTTGGAGTGGCTTTCTGCCATAGAGAATAGGGCTATTGAGGTGTACAGGGATTGAGTTAATTTTATATCTTAACGCTGGTAAAATTAACTAAGCGCGAATTCTTCTTGAAAAAATTAAAGTTGTTCTTATTTTTTATGGTCACCACATTAGCCTCAGCCCAATTTTCTTTTGGAGTTGTGGCGGGTATAGATTTTGATACCGTCAATAATATAGATGCAGAGGTAGCGGCATTGGATAAAAACATCAACATTTATGTAGGCCGTTCTGGCCACTATTTTGTAAACTGTTTAAATAAAAAATTATGAAAAAATATTTTTTCCTTTTAGTGGCTATTGCCTCAGCTAATACTGTTTTAGGACAGGTAGAAGAGGCCTTTTCCTCCATGGTGAAATACAGAAATATTGGCCCTTTTAGAGGCGGCAGGTCGGTAGCGGCTTCTGGGGTGGTTCAAGATCCATTGACCTATTATATGGGTACGACGGGGGGTGGATTGTGGAAAACAGAAGACGCGGGCCAACATTGGAACAATGTGTCTGATGGGTTTTTTAATACGGGCTCTGTTGGAGCGGTGGCTGTGTCTGAAAGCCATCCCAATATTATTTATGTGGGTATGGGAGAGCACGCACCAAGGGGGGTTATGACCACTTATGGAGACGGGGTTTATAAATCATTAGACGGCGGTAAGACCTGGCAACATTTGGGTTTAGAGGCCACACAGCATATTTCAAGAATTAGAATTCACCCCAGCAATCCGGATATTGTTTACGTAGCTGCTCAAGGCGCTTTGCATGGACCCAATCCAGAACGGGGTATTTATAAAACCACAGACGGCGGAAAAAGTTGGGTGCGTCAATTGTTTGTAAATGACCTTAGTGGTGCTGCAGAATTGTCTATGGATATGCAAAATCCAGAAGTGCTTTACGCCGCCATGTGGGAACACCAAAGATTGCCTTGGCAGGTGGTGAGTGGTGGTGTTGGGAGTGGACTGTACAAAACAACAGACGGCGGTGCCCATTGGACCGAACTAAAAGAAGGTTTACCAGCAGAGAAAGGAAAAATGGCCATTGCAGTATCTAGGGCCAATCCTTCTAAAGTGGTGGCGCTCATTGAAAGCGACTCTAAGCAAGAAAAAGGGGGCTTATTTGTTTCTGAAGACTCAGGAGAAAATTGGACCAGGATTTCTGCAGACCATAGACTCATTCAGCGTGCCTGGTACTATACTGAGGTGTTTTTAGACCCTTTAGACGCAGACACCATTTATGTCATGAGTGCTACCGCTTATAAATCTATTGACGGAGGTAAAAATTGGGAAGAAATGAATGGGGCCCACGGAGATTATCACGATTTATGGATACACCCAACCAATAACAAGCAAATGGTCTTGGCAGACGACGGCGGTGCGGCCATTAGTTATAATGGTGGAGACAGTTGGTCCTCTCAAAACAACATGCCAACCGCTCAGTTTTACAGGGTAAACGCAGACCATTTATATCCTTATAATATCTATGGCGGACAACAGGACAACACCAGTGTTCGGATTGCGAGTCTTGCGCTGGGAAGTGGGGGTATTGGGGAAGAGAGTTGGGAGGCATCGGCCGGAGGCGAAAGTGCCTTTTTAGCCTTTGACCCAGACCAGCCAGATGTGGTCTTGGGAGGGAGTTATTTGGGGACTATTGACGCTTATTACCCCGAGCGTAAGTCCAGTACGAATATCATGATAGACCCCATTCAGTATTTGGGTATGGCGGCCAGTGAAATGAAGTATCGTTTTAATTGGAACGCCCCTATTATTAGGTCTGTTCATGAGGAGAATACTTATTTTCATGGGGCGCAGTACCTGCTCAAAACCACAGACGTAGGCCAGAGTTGGGCTGTGATTTCTCCTGATTTGACCATGAACGACAAGTCCAAGCAGGTGCACGGTGGTGGTCCTTACACTATTGAAGCAGTTGGGGCAGAAAATTATGGCACACTCGCTTATGTGGTGGAATCTCCCCATGAAAAAGGAGTTCTATACACCGGCTCAGATGACGGTCTGGTGCATTTGACCAAAGATGGGGGTAATACTTGGAAAAATGTGACCCCCCGGGGTTTGCCAGAAACCATTATAAACGCCATTGAGGTCTCGCCTCATGATCCTGCCACGGTTTATATAGCCACCACCCGCTATAAATTTAACGACAAAATGCCTGGACTCTACAAAAGTGTAAATTATGGCGCACGATGGGAAGAAATATCGGCTGGAATTCCAGAGGGGTCCTTTACTAGAGTAGTTCGCGAGGACCCTGTGGTGAAAGATTTGCTTTTTGCAGGTACAGAAAAGGGGGTATATTACTCCTTAAATGGCGGAAAAAATTGGGAAACATTACAGTTAAACCTGCCTAATGTTCCTGTTACAGACTTGCTGATTAAACACAATGACCTTATAGTAGCCACCCAGGGCCGCTCTTTTTGGGTGTTAGATGACTTAGCCCTCATTAGACAAGCCAAACCAATAGCTTTAAATGGACTTCAGTTTTTTACGCCTGAACCGGCTGTCATAGGGAATTGGTACAGTGGAATGAATGCCGCAATGGCGCCTAAAGCAACCCAAGATTTTACAGGAGTGAATCCTGCGAACGGAGTGGTTTTCTATTACCATTTACCAGAAGGAATTTCTGACAAAGACATTGCTTTGGAGATTAGGGATGCAAAGGACCATGTGATTAGACGTTTTAGCGGGCTTAAAGATCCTTCTTACAGCCCTTACGAAGGGGCACCTGATCCCAATCCTGTTTTGTCTTTAAAAACTGGGCTCAATAGATTTGTTTGGGATATGAAACACGAGTCTTTGCCTGGTATTCCAAAGGCCTATATTGAGACCAGTTACAGCGGTCATAAAGTGCTTGCGGGTAATTATACGGCTATTTTGACTGTGGCCAATACCCAAAAGACCGTTTCCCTGAAAATTTTGCCCAACCCCTTTGAAATAGCTACTCAAGAAGCCCTAGTGGCTTGGGACAATTTTATGACTATTGGCGAGGCCAATTACCGTGAAATGGCCCATTTGGTGAATGAACTTTACCCTGTGCAAAGCAGTTTGGCGCAGTTGTTAAAAAACAATAAAGTAGCATCAAATCCCGAAATCAGCCTGGGCGTGAAAGCCTTACTTCTGGACCTAAAAGATTGGGACCAAGAGATGATCCAAAGGCTTTCAAAAGCTTATGACGACGTAGAAAATTATCCCAATAAATTCACGGCATCTTATCTTTACGTATTGAATCAAACAGTGAGTAGTTTGCCGGTGTTAAACCAGGGTGCTATAACGCGAATGGCTGTACTTAACAAAGAATGGTCTCTGCTTAAAACCCAAGGTGAACAGCTTAGAAATGAAAGGATCCCTTTGGTAAATAAGCAGTTATGGCAGGCTGGAATAGGTGCTGTAGAGTAGGTTATTTATTATTTTGCTGGTACTCCTGTGGTGTTGCCATGGTGCTCTTTAAAAGCCTTGTAGAAGGCAGACTTGGATTGGTAACCAGCCATATTGCCTATGGCGTCTATTGTATTGGCATAAGAATTTGGTTTTTGACCAACAAGGCTATAAAAATAATTGGGATGGGAAGTATCAAAAAAGCAAAAAACCCCTACCTGCAGGACCCTATTATTACATAGTGCAATTAAATGACGGCTCTGCCGCAAGATCAGGATGGCTGTATATTACCTATTGATATTTTTTCCGATATTAGAGGTGTAAAAACCCCTTCTTATGACCTTATCTCGATTGTCAAAAATTACTTTTTTATTGTTTTTAGTTTGTTTCATGGGCCTTCAGGCACAAAAAAGCGCCAATAAAAAAGCCCCTAAAACCCTAATAGAAATTACGGAAGGCCTTCAAAAAGAAGCGGGTCTTATAGACAGTTACTTTGAAGTGGGGGGTAAATTATTCTTTGGAATTTCAGAAGATGTCTTGAATAAAGACCTGCTTATGGTGACTAGAATTGTGCGCATTCCCGCCAATTATTCTGCCTACAGCAATGCGGGTTCAAAGACCTCAGAACAACTGGTTCATTTTGAAAAAAGAGGACAAAAAATTATATTGACCCAAGTGTCTTATAATGCTTTGGCACAAGAATCTGATCCCATTAGCCTTAGTGTGGTGCAAAACAACAACCACCCAATTTTGGCAGCATTTGAGATAGAAGCTCAGGAAGAAGGGCAGTATTTAATAGAGGTAACAGATTATTTTTCGGACGACTCACCAGGCTTTAATATAGTGGGAAGCCGCCAGAAAGAAGCCTATAAAATGGGTGGTGTAGATAAAAAGCGCTCGAGTATAGACCGCGTGCGCTCCTTTCCCATTAACACAGAAGTGACCCACACCCTCACCTATAGCGCGCGTAAGGCGCCTAGAGGCAACAACACAGAAACCCTCAGTTTTGTAGTGAACCACTCCCTTATTTTACTTCCAGAAGACCCCATGCCAGTGCGTTATGAAGACCGTAGGGTAGGCTGGTTCTCTATGGATAAGATAGATTATTCTTCTGAGGCCTTAAAGGCCGATGCCTATAGCATAGTGCGCCGTTGGAGGCTCGAGCCTTCAGATGAAGCGGCCTACTCGCGCGGAGAATTAGTGGTGCCAAAGAAGCAAATTGTGTACTATTTGGATCCCGCTACCCCCTTAAAATGGCGCCCTTATTTTAGAAAAGGAATAGAAGATTGGAACAGCGCTTTTGAAAAGGCAGGATTTAAAAATGCCATAGTAGCCAAAGATGCGCCTACTCCAGAAGAAGATCCAGACTTTAGTCCGGAAGACGCCCGTTATTCTATGGTGCGCTATGTGGCGTCTACCACCAGAAATGCTACTGGACCAAGTGTTTCTGATCCCAGAACAGGAGAAATTATTGAGAGCGATATTATTTGGTACCACAACCATTTGCGTTCTTACAGAAACAGGTATTTATTAGAAACCGCTGCAGCCAATCCGAAAGCCAGAACCCTAGACACCCCTGAGGAAGAAATTGGGGAGATGATGCGCCGCGTTATTTCTCATGAAATAGGGCATGCCCTTGGTTTGCCGCACAATATGAAAGCCTCAAGTGCCTATCCGGTAGACTCTTTAAGATCTGGTACTTTTACCCAGAAAATGGGGATTGCCACGACCATTATGGACTACGCCCGTTATAATTATATAGCCCAACCAGGAGACAAAAACATTCGTTTTGTGCGCCAATTAGGGCCTTATGACAACTATGCCATTGAATGGGGGTATCGTTATTTTCAAGGACAAGATCCATTGGCAGTTAAAGAAAGTTTGCGCCAGTGGGTAGACGCTCGCAGTACAGACCCAATTTATATGTTTGGATCTGGTGGGAGTGACCCAAATTCACAAACAGAAAATATTGGAGACAATCCTGTTAAAGCAAGCACTTATGGCTTGTCTAACTTGAGAATTGTCGGTAAAAATTTAAATCAATGGGCCCAGTTTCCCAATAGCACTTATGATGATTTGGCTGAATTACACGGAGAGTTTTTAGGGGTGTTCAGAAGGTATGTCTATCATGTGGCCAAGCTTGTAGGAGGGGTGAACGAAACACGATTAAACAACAACCAAGCGGGCACGCCCTATGTAAATGTGCCTGCGGGAACCCAGTTAGAGGCTTTGGATTTTTTGAGTGCTGAGGTTTGGAACGCACCTACTTGGCTTATTCCTAAAGATTTGGTGTCTCGTTTTAGTTCAGACGGGGCTTTAGACGCCCTGTCTAAGATGCAAATGGACTTATTGAAAAGTCTGCTAGCACCTAAAAAATTAACCGCCATGCTCTCTGCGCATTATACCTTAGAAGGAAACGGCCTGGCATTACCGGAGCTCCTCAACAGACTGAGTTCAGATATTGTTTTAGATAAAGCGCCACAGTCAGTACTAGACAGGAAATTACAAAAGGCCTACCTCCATATTTTAATAGACTTAAAAGGCAATGAAGATACGGATGCAGAGGTAAAAGGCATGGTCATAGCACAATTAGAGGTCTTGAAAGACCGCTTTAAAAAATTCAGTAAATCTTCCAACCCTTTGGTAGCTGCCCACGGTGCTTATGGCTTGGTTGTGATAAAAGATTAAAATTGATTCTAGTGAAAGCCAATAATGGCAGGCTATTACTTAGAGGCTGAGGTGTTGGACATTAGTTTAAAGGCAATATCTTAATTCGAAAACTGTCGCCTGTTTTTAATTGCGCCAAAGCATTAATACTCTCTTGGGTAAGTTGTAAAATCCTGGGATAGCCCCCCGTAGTTTGGGCTTCCCTCATGAGTACCATTACATTTCCCGAAGGGGTTATTTGAACAGTGCCTGGTAATACAGGTCCTGTAATTTGGTTTTTTTCAAAAGCACTTAATGAAGGAAGTAGCTGGTAGGCCATTCTGTTGTTGAGATTACTCACTTTAAAGGTTTGTTGGTTAAGACCCTCCTGTTGCTCTGGGTTTAAGTATTTAAATTCCGGCCCTTGAAAGGCGAGGATTTTTTTGGCGCCTAAAGGAGTATTGCTCTTTTTTTCAAGAATTATCGCCTGATCTTTTTCCCCTGATCTGTGTTGGAGTTCCATTCCTTTTTCTAGTTTTATGATTGGACTTAAATGGGCTTGCATGGACCTACTTCCCAATAGGGGTTCATTTAGAAAACCGCCTTTAATGGCCATATAAAGTCTCACGCCTTTTTCCAGGGTACCAAAACGCAGTTCTTGGCCCGCTTTTACCCAAATAGGGGTATTGGTGCTGGCTATGTTTTGATCTATATAAATTGGAAAAATAGCACCGCTAAAAGCCACCCAAGCATTTTCTGTGAAAGTCAATACAGGTCCTGTCATGGTTATTTCCAGCACTGCGGCATTGGGTTCATTCTCTAAGAGGGCGTTGGCATTTTGAGCACTTTCACGGTCCATGGCCCCACCCATTGGCACCCCTATAGGTTGCAGTGGGCTCCTGCCTAAATCTTGAATACTGGTGTATAAACCAGCTTTAATGACTTTAATCATGCGGCTTTTGGTTTCATGGCTTAGTATAAATCGTTTTTTCTATTTTGTAAATCCCTGCTGCTACTTGAATTTGTAATAGCTTATAAGCGTCTTTTGAGATGGGTGTAAATTGTATTTTGTCTCCCACCTGCGCAAAAAAAGGTGGGTCTTGTAGGGGGTTAAATAAGGGTATGGGTGTTTGGCCAATGAGCTGCCAGCCACCGGGACTCTCACAGGGATATATACCCGTTTGCTTGGCGGCAAGCCCAACAGAACCGGAAGGAACTTTCATCCTGGGGCTTGATTTTCTAGGGATCTCAAGTTTTGAATCCAGACCGCCCAAATACATAAATCCTGGAAGGAAGCCAATACCGTAGACCGTGTAAGTAGCCTTGCTGTGTTTGGAAATGAGCGCCTCTGGAGAAAGTTTTAATTGAGTGCACACCGCCTCAAGGTCGGGGGCAAAAGAGGCCTCGTAGCATACCGGGATTTTATACAGTATTTTTTGTGCTGGTATCGTTTTTATAGTGTTTTTGGCCTTCTTTATGGTGTTTTTAATCTTTTTGCTCTGGTCCTTTGGGTCTAGATGCTCTTTAATTTTTTCTTCACTAAACAGCTCATAGTCTTTTTTTATTTGTGCTTTTAAGAAGGGAAAGGAAGTAATTCGCTGAGGGAATACCGCTAATATAGAGGCATAAGCTGCTGTTAAAATAGCGTCTGGATAATTATTTTGCAACACCTTTTTAAAAGCAGATAGGTCCTCTAAGATATTTTCAGAGACTATTTGGGGCCACTGAATGAGTAGCGCGTATTCACTGTATGGGTGGTATTCTAAGATATAAGGAGGCTTCGGTTTTTTTGCGTCTAACATAGCTTAATGACTAAATTTTTGAAATGGCTTTTCTAATGGCCCGCGCCCTTTCTATTGCTTTTGGATGGTCTGAATGTAAGCAAACGGTATCTATTTGAGTGGCTAAATAGGCTATTTTACCTTGACTGTTCTGGTATGGAATGTGCTTTTCTAGCACAAGATCATGCAATTGTGCTACTATTTCCGAAGTGTTTTCTATCTGAGCGTTGTTAGATTGTCTAGAGATTAAATAACCTTGTTCATTATACCTCCTGTCTAGAAAGCCCTCTGAATAGAGCTTAAAATATTGGGCTTCAGCCGCCACAGTAAATGCTTTATGGGGCATGGCGTACAAAAGGGTACAAGGATAGTTAGATAGGGTCTCTAAATATGCCCCAGCGAGCTCTGGACTATGGTATAGGTCTGAATACAAAGCGCCATGGGCTTTTATATGGTGGCATTGAATTGACTGCTTTTCCAAAGTATTAAAAAAGAGGTCCAATTGTTTTTCAATGGCTGCTTGAAATTCTTTTAGAGGCATTTTCATAGACTGCCTGCCAAAATTGAGGGTGTCTGGATAAGAAGGATGTGCCCCTACTTTTAACTTTTCGTTTAGGGCCAATTGCAGTGCAGTTGCTATGGTGAGGGCATTTCCATAGTGGCCGCCGCAGGCAATACTACAACTGTCTAAATAGGGCATGAGTTCTTTATCTACTCCATAACCTTCTCCCAAATCTGCATTAAAATCTATGGTCATAGTGTTGGTTTTAAAATACACTCACAAGGGTTTTTATACTGAGACCCACTGAAATTATAAAAATAATACCGAACAGTATATTTTTAGTTTTACTGTTGGTGTGTTTTCCTAACATTTTTTGGTTGTTTCCAAGCCAAAACAAAAGCCCTACCAGTACTGGGAGGATAATTCCATTGGCAATTTGAGCAAAAACAATTACACTGATGGGGGTATAGTTTAGTAATAGGGAGCACATGCCTAATGCCAATATCACTAAGCTAATGACTTTAAATCCCCAATGGGTGGCCTTTAAACCAAGGTCAAAGCAATTATTTACTACATAAGCGGCGGCTAATGGAGCGGTCACTGCTGAGGTAATTCCTGCAGAAAGCAGGCCTATTCCTATAGCAATTTTAGCGAAGCTTCCATAGAGTGGCGCCAGTCCTTCTGCCAAATCGAGAACAGATTTTAAACTGTCCTTTGGCAAGGCGGTAGCAGTGATCACAATAGCCATAGAGACTAAGACTCCTATACTTACCGCAATTTTCGTGTCTGTTCTTAGGGCACTTAAATCCGAGGGCTGCTGCCATTTTTCTTTGACCAGTGCAGCGTGAAGAAATAAATTATACGGCACTACCGTGGTGCCTATTAAGGCCATGATGGTAAATAAACTGTCTTTTGGAAATTGAACCAAAACAACTCCCTTGATCAGCGCCACCATGGAGGGACCCACAAGTATAGCTGTAATTAAAAAGGAGCCACTGAGTAACACCACCAGTCCAATGAGTAATTTTTCCAGTGTTTTATAGGAGCCAAATCCCAGTAGAATCGCTGCTAAGCCTCCAATTACAAAGGGGTAAATAACAAGTGAATCTGGACCAAATAAGGCTTCCAGGCCTAAAATAGCACCGTTTATATTTCCAGCCTCATAGGCGGTATTCCCGCCCAAAATAGCGGCTAATATTCCCCAAGACAACAGTATTTTGAGCCACTTTTTTTCAATTGCGTTGCGCATGACACTTGCAAGTCCCTCTTGGGTAATGAGGCCAATTCTAGCGGCGGTCTCTTGTAATAAAATAGTCATACCACCAGAGAGCAATAAAGCCCAAAGTAGGGACATTCCAAAGCCTGCCCCTGCTTTCATGCAAGCGGTTACGGTCCCAGGACCTATAAAGGCAGCTGCCACTAGCGTGGCAGGCCCCATTTTTTTAAAAGGATTTTGCATGGGTCTAAAAGATAGACCTAAGGTAATAAAATTGACAGAGTTCTTAGTCTATCTTGAGTTCCCATTCAATGATTGGCTGCACTTTTGGGGCTGTAAAAGCGCCTAATGCTTTTAAGGTCAGTACAATGCTATCTTTTCTTTCTAAGGTTTTAATTTGAAGCGTAATACTTTCTCCCGCAGGAATGGTAAATACTGGAGAATGCCTGTAAAGACTAAAAGGCATCTGATTTTCAAAGAGCAAATCACTGCTTGAATGGTTGTGAAGTGTCACAGACAAAACCTGTGTTTTGCCAATATATTTTAGGTCTGTAGCAGTGACAGATGCTTTGATTAAAGGATTTAAAAACTCAGATTTCCCCACCAATAAATCATTAAATACAGCCACAGTTCTTCCATTTTTTAAAGCCTCTAATAAACTAGCGGCAGTTTTTTCTTTGGCAAAAACCAATGTAATAGGCCTGTGTTGTGCTTTTTCTGTATAATCCCAATCAATGAGGTCATGCACATCTGATGTCCCCATAATGGTCAGCCCGTTGTCTAGCGCAATTTGTAGGGCTTCTTCCGAATAGTCTCCTGTATTAATCACTTCTATGCCGTGTAACTCATCATTTTTAATGCGTTCTTTCTGAAAATCACTCAGCGCAGGCGTTCCGTTAGGTTGTTGAACATACCAAGCGGGATGGTTCCAAAACACAAAAGCCCCTTGTTTTTTTGCCTCCTTAAAGGCGTCTTCAGCAGCCTCTTGTAAAATAGGGTTGGCATCTTGAATAAATATGGCATTGTTATGCCCTACTGGCAACGCCCTGGTGATTTCAGAGCCTCGAATAATTAATAAACCGTGGTCTGCGGCTTCTTTCAGAGCAATTTCGTGGGCCCTATTTCTGTCTGGATGGGGAATATCTGATTTGTGGGGCTGGTATTCCAAGTGTTCCGTAAGTGAAATAGCATCTAGGTTTTCTCTCAAGGCTTCTTGTACCCGAATACTGGGCCATACGGTGCCATCTGAAAACACAGAGTGTATATGAAAATCTGTTTTTAGGCTTAAATATCCTGGTATATTAGGATATTCTATAGCCGTTGCACCCGCATGGCTGTGTTCCTGCCCTTGAGCCACTAAGGCAAATAGCATCCACAGGGATGCAAAACTGATTTTTAAGATCTTTGTCATGATGTTTGGTTTTTCTAGCCTAAAAATACAAGATTAGACGGCTTATTTGGGTAAATTAATATTTAAATTTGGGTAAAGTCTATTCTTATGCGCGCTATTCTAGGTATTATCCTCTTACCATTACTTTTTATTTCTTGTCAAAAGGCATCTGTTCCAACGCCTGAGGAAGTCCTTCAGAAAGCGGTGCAAGCCCATGGTGGTGAAGCCGCTTTTGAGGCTGTGAAATTATTTTCTTTTGACAAGAAAACAAGCTCTTATGATTCCCTTGGCGAACTAACAAGGTTGGTGGAACAATCTTTTGCGTATGATTTTAAAAAAGGGACATGGGCCGTAGGCTGGAAAGAAAATAATCAAAAACACCAATTAACAAGAGATGCGCTGGGGCTTAGCCTTCGGGTGAACGATACTTTAAAAACACTCTCTGAACCAGATAAAAAGGGCTTTGAATCCCTTTTAAACGGCGGGTTATTTGTCTATTGGCAGCCCTATAAATTATCTCGTGAACTTCCCAAAAATGCTACAGTTTCACCAGACACCCTAATGAATACCCCTGTGTGGGCGGTGTCTTTTCAGTTTCCCAATTCAAGCGACCAGTGGGTCTGGTATTTTGACCAGAACTCTGGCGTGTTTTTGGGAAATAGGGTCTGGCACAACAACCGTTATAGCCTCATTTTAAACCAGTCTTGGTTGGCGTATCAGGGCCTAAAACTCCCTCAAGAAAGGGTGAGTTACAGGGTCAATACTGCCAATGAAATTTTATACAAGCAGGCGGATTATGTGTATAGTTCCGAAAAATAAAGTACTAGAAATCCAAATCATAAAATAGTCCCAACATATGACTATTTATAGCTGCTGTGTTTAGAGGGGTGTCTCTGTCTATAAAATAAGCGAGTGTTAGAGCGTTTCCTACTACTGTTAGATCTGTTTGAATTTTGTAACGCATGCGGTCAAATCCACTTATGCTATTGCTTCCTAAGGGTTTAAAAAATTCAACGGACAGCTGTGGATCTGCTTTCCAGTTGGGAATTTTAAATTCAACAGCCGTTTTATACCTCAAGTGATTTTCTATTCGCGTTCCTTGTTTCTTCTCTGTGTCTTGTTGGAAACGCAGTCGTTGTTTAAACCTTAATTGGCGCCATGAGGCCTTGTGTTTGAGGTCTCCAAAAAACCTGTAGAAAGTAAAATCTCCTTGCAAACCACCACTGCGATCTAAAAGGGTTCCGTAACGAATACCGGCACTTCCATTAAATGATCTAGACAATTTGTAGCCCATACGCGCCTCTCCAAAATATCTGGAAATAGCACCCAATCCAGCATTGCTTCTAAAGGCTAGTGCTCCGTCTACATTAATGCGATCAGAGAGCTCAAAAGAACTGCTGGCAGCCGTCCAGATGGCGAGCTCCTTATTTTGAGCAAAACCAGCTTTGGTCATTAGGACCATTAAAAATAGAAATAGTTGAAACCTCATAAGTGATACAGTCAGGATGTTAATAGAAGAGTGTTACTTTAACACTTTGGGTGAGTAGGTCAATTTTTCCAATCTGCACTTTTTTAATATCTAGGCCGGTTTCTGCCCCCAAAGAGGTAATTAAAGCACTTCTATGATCGGGTTTTACCAATTCAGAATAGGGAATAATAATTTCCTGTTGTTGAAGTAAAAGTGGTGCTTTCATGACCCTCTCTAAAATGAGGAGCATTAAAACTACCGCAACATTACCAAATAATATTTCTCCCAAGCCAACAGCATCTGAAGAAAGGGCATTAATTACAGCCACACCAATAATTACAAAGAGGTAGGTCATTTCTTTAATGTCAATGGTGTCCGTTCTATAGCGAATAATTCCAAAAACAGCAAAGAGACCCAAGGCTAGGCCAATGTCCAGTTCATTTCTCTTTAGTGAATAGCACAGTAGGAAAACCACCGTACTTATCATAAAATAAGTAAACATATAAGCCTTGTTTTGGGCGTATTTATAATAGATAAAGCGAATAATTACTGCGGTGAAAACGAAGTTTAAAACAAAGCGTTCTAATAATTCAAAAAATGAAAAAGTTTGGGATAGGGTATGTAAGACTTCCATAGACTACTTTAAATTGCGTGACCTCACCAGGAATCGAACCTGGATCTAAAGTTTAGGAAACTTCTATTCTATCCGTTGAACTATGAGGCCTATTGATTGCTTTAAGGCAGGCCTAAATTAGACATTTAATTCTAAAGTTCCGATGTTTTGCTTGCGCTTTGTGAGATGAATTCAGCAACAAATTTTTCAATTTCTTCCATTTCAAATGGAGCCAATTCAGAGTAACATGATTTAAGTACAAATTCAATGTGGTAAGATTCCCTATTGGATTTTAGTTTGCTTAACTGTCGGTAGAAAAAAACTAATTGAAGAAGATCAATCCCTTTGAGGGCATTTTTTATGGGGTCTTGCCCCGCTTGTATTTGTTTCTTCTTGATCATTTTGGAATATAAATATATGAAAATCAAGCTTTTAAATTTTCAAATACCGATTTAAATTTTAATAAGTTCTGTTTGGGTGTTTCATAGTAAGGTTTAAAGGATATTTTGTTTAGACCAATGGTGTTTAAAATGTTTATAAGCGTCATTATAAATTAGTGTTATTTAACACACTGTTAGTGGGTTAGAAGAACTGTTTGCCTTACTTTTATATAAAAATTACTTAGATGGAGCGTAAAGAATTCATGAAATCTATTGGACAAGGCGCTGCTTTAACACTCACTTTTAGTTGTTTAAGTGGTTGTTTAGAAGCAGAAAACGGGATGGCAGATCAGGCCCTAATACCAGATGCCAACGGAGTCCTTTTCTCTATTGATTTAAACAGTTCAGAGGGTCAAACCTTAAAAAGTCCAGGAGATTATATTATTAAAAACACCGTGGTCATTGCGGTCAATCAACAAGGGAAATACGTTGCAGCCACTCAGGTGTGTAGCCACAAAACCCTTAAGCAAGTGATTTTTAGAAACGACGAATTTTATTGTAAAGAGCATGGTGCAAGGTTTACCCAGCAAGGAGTTGGGTTAAATTCAGATGCCTCTAAAGGCTTGCTTATTTACCCCACACAATTACAAGATCAAATGCTGTCCATATTAGCCCCATAAACCTATGAAAAAAGCAGTTTTATTATTTTTAGTGTTTTGTGGCACAACGCTAATGGCTCAAGATTGGCAACCCAGTTGGGAAGTAGCCACTAAAACTTCAGAAACCACAAACAAACCCATATTATTGGTTTTTTCCGGCTCTGATTGGTGTGCCCCATGTATTAAATTAGACAGAGATATATGGAGCACCCAAGTCTTTCAAGCCTTTGCTAAAGATCATTTAGTGCTGTACAAAGCAGATTTTCCAAGGCGTAAAGCCAACCAACTTCCTGAGCCCCTTGCCACCCAAAATAAGCAATTGGCAGCACAGTTCAATGCTAAGGGGTATTTTCCTTTAGTGGTGATGCTGTCTGCTAAAAAAGAAGTTTTAGGACAGACCGCATATTTAAATATCTCTCCAGAGGAATATACAAATAAGCTCAAAGCCATGGCAGCCAATGAGTAAAAGACATTTAAAGCTGCTGCTATTCATTGCCATTCCCTGCCTTTGTTTTTCACAAGAGCAGATTGTCTCCCGTACCGCAAAACTAATGGGTACTCGTTTTGAAATTACACTGGTGAGTACCCAAGAAGCAGCCAACCAGTATTTAAATGCTGCCCAAGGTGAAATTGAAAGAATAGAGCGGCTCATTTCCTCTTGGGACGCTAATTCTCAAACAGCAGAAATTAACAGACAGGCAGGCATAACGCCTGTTAAGGTAGCCAAAGAACTCTACGACCTTATCGCTAGAAGTATAGAAATATCTAAAATTACCCAGGGAGCCTTTGACATTAGCTACGCCGCCTTAGACCCAGTTTGGTTTTTTGACGGGCGAATGAAAGCGGTTCCAAGTGAGTCCGAACGCTTAAAATCTGTCCAAAACATAGGTTTTAAAGATTTGGTCTTAAATGCCAAAGAACAGACTGTTTACTTGCCAAAAAAAGGCATGAAAATTGGGTTTGGGGCTATAGGAAAAGGCTATGCTGCAGACGCTACAAAAAAACTCATGAAATCTTTAGGGGTGTCTTCAGGTATAATTAATGCCTCTGGAGACCTTACCAGCTGGGGAAAAAAGCCAGATGGAACGGATTGGCAAGTAGGTATAAGCAATCCTGAAAACCCTGCAAAAGTATTTTCTTGGTTTCCCGTAAGGGACGCTGCAGTAGCTACATCTGGAAATTATGAAAAATACGTAACTTTAGAGGGCAAGCAGTACAGCCATATAATGGACCCCAGAACGGGCATACCGGTTTCAGGAATAAAATCTGTAACGGTATTTGCGCCAAAAGCAGAATTGGCTGACGCCTTTGCCACTGCAGTTTTTATTATGGGTATAGACACAGGAATAGACACTATTTCCCAGTTGCCAGGCATGTCCTGTATTATTGTAGATGCAGAAAATAACATACACCACAGCCCAAATATTCAGTGGGCTAATACAAAAAAGTAAACCCTATGAAATACCTATTCATTGTTGCAGTCCTTCTAATGTTTTCCTCATGTGTGGCTGTAAAAGAGTACGAAAAAGTATACATAAACGCAGAAGACATGGCCTTGAGTGCCAGGGGAATCTGTAAGGCAGACATTAGCAGCCATATTTACAGGGAAGGTGCAGCGGGTGCAAACGGAGGTAAAATGGGAGGCGGCTGCGGCTGTAATTAAAACATGAAGCAAATTTTAAGCCCCATTTTATTTTTAACCATTGGCATCCAAATCCTGTGGAGCCAAGAACAGCCGGCCAGTTACACAAAGAAAGTGCTGGAAAAAGTGGCGGTGCAAACTTTATTTAGCTATTACACCCAAGATGGGAATAATGCCGCAGTAACTGGCGGTGAGGGCACAGAGGCCCTCACAGACGCCGCCCCAACTATAGTGGTGCAAATGCCTATAGGATCGGACGGGATTTTAACAGTAGACACCGGCCTATCTGCGTATACTTCTGCCTCTTCCAGCAATGTAAACCCCCTGGACGGAAATGAACCTGCCAGCCCTTGGGTAGCCTCTTCAGGTCCATCAAGATCAGACGTTTTGGCACACTTTAACCCCTCCTATGCCCATTTTAGCGCAGACAGGAATACCATTTATAACGCCTCACTGGCCGTATCCAAAGAATATGACTATCAATCTTTTGGGTTTGGCGCTGGTGTAAGCAAATTATACAATGAGAAAAATACAGAAGTAGGGCTCAATGTGCAGGTGTATTTAGACCAGCATGATCCGCAGTACCCTATAGAATTGAGGACTGGGTTTTTTAATGGAAATATTAGAGGAGAAGGCACTTACACCAATGATTTTGCCGCATTTAGCCAAGCCAAGCGCAACACCTATGCCCTGAGTTTTAATGTAGCCCAAATCTTAACCGCAAAAATGCAAGCGTCATTATTTATAGACGCCGTAATGCAAGAAGGCCTATTGTCTTCCCCTTTGCAAAGGGTTTATTTTGCAGACAAACCTGATTTTTTCATAGATGATTTTCAATTGGCAGACAATGTAGAACGCCTCCCATTTTACCGTTACAAATACCCTGTAGGCGCAAGACTAAACTACTATATTTCAGATGCCATTATACTGAGGTCTTACGCAAGGTACTACAACGATTCTTGGGGAGTATCTGGACTTACCGCAGAGATAGAATTACCCATTAGCTTGGGATTAAATTGGGCGCTTTTTCCCAGTTTTAGACATTACAGCCAAAGCGCAGCAGATTATTTCTATCCCAAAGAAATGGCTACGAGCAGCGCACAATATTACACTTCAGACTTTGATCTTGCCTCTTTTACCAGCCAACAGTGGGGTTTTGGGGTACGCTATAAAGACCTATTGAGCCAATTCTCCCTGTGGAAAATTGGCTTAAAATCTATTGAGCTACGCTACATTCATTACAACAGAAGCAACGGCTTGCAATTTGATCAAACTGCCCTTGGCGTTAATTTTGAAATTGATTAATACAACGAATTGTACGAGAATAAATTAAGCTTTATTAATAGTCAATGTATTGCCCGAGATACTTGAAGTGTAACTGACCAAATCTCCGCTGCTAGCGTCTGAATTACAAGCAGCAGTGTTGTCTCCCGTACCAAAGCTATTGCCGTGGTTTGCACAGTTAAAGGTGTTGTTTCCATAGCTCCACTGGGTTCTGGTGCCTTGATGCGGACAGCAATTGTCAAAAGCCCTAATGGTGTCAGTGCTTACCCTTAAAAGTAGTACACCTGCGGAGGTGAGATTCATCCAGCTGCCAACGGAGGCCAATCCAGAAAAATTAGATGCGTTTAGATCAATGGTAATGGTATTGCCATTTTGGGTGACACCGGCCGTATCCGTATTGGTTTGTCCATTGTTTGTAGGAACAGTGGGCATAGGATCTTCTGAGGAGGAACAGGCTTGGATAAGCGACACGCCAAAGAAAGCAAATGCCACAGTAGGGCAGGTGGTTTTTAGAAATTCTCTTCTGTTTTTCATGGTTTTTTCTTTTAAAGATAGTTACAGGGCACGACTTAAAAAAGAGCAGATGTTGATTTTTTTTGTGAAATGCCGCACTTTACTCGACTTTTTTTCCTGTTATTGCGTCCTTATTTTTATTAAAATAGGGTCTAAAGCGCAATTTTTTTCCTTTTAGCCCAATAAAATTGGGCGATGCCCTTTTTTTTCTAAATCTTTTTAAAAGCCGCTTTTTTTTCAGATTTTTTGTTTTCATTTGTTGTGGCATTTAGCTGAACATCATGAAAAGTGTTTCTATGTTGGGGCAATTAGAAAATCCGAAGTGTTTTCTAGACGCTGCTTATCAGATAGGCAACCAAAATTTAAAGCGAACTTCCTTATCCGCTATCGTGCAAAGCCAGCACGAGTACTTTTTTGTACCCACCACTGCGCGTCAGATCAATATCTAATACCCTTATTGCAATTCATTTTTTTTAGCGTCAGGAATACGAATTCTTGGCCTTTCTTTAATTTTTAATTTGCTATAATGAATATTAAATACATAGATCTAATACACCAGAGTTATTATTTTCCACAAGAAGAATTCACCCTAGAAGACGAAAACCTGCGTTTTCATGGCATTGAATTAGAAAAATTGGTGGCCCAATACGGCACCCCATTAAAATTTACTTATTTACCCAAAATTTCTGAAAACATCCAGCGTGCTAAAGGATGGTTCGACAATGCGATTAAAAAAAATGATTATAAAGGGAAGTACCATTATTGTTACTGCACCAAAAGTGCTCATTTTAAACATGTTTTAGAAGAAGCCCTCAGCAATGATATTCACATTGAAACTTCTTCTGCTTTTGACATCAATATAGTGGAATCGCTCAAAGAAGCGGGTAAAATAAAGCCAGATACTTTTGTGATTTGCAACGGATTTAAAAGGGCACAATATGTAGATAATATTGCCAGACTCATTAATTCCGGCCACGAGAATTGTATTCCTATCATTGACAATTACGAAGAGATTTCTCTCTTGTCAGAGAAAATAGATGGAGACTATAAAATAGGGATTCGAATTGCTTCTGAAGAAGAACCAAAGTTTGAGTTTTATACTTCTCGATTAGGCATTGGTTACCGAAATATTGTTCCTTTTTACGAAGACCAAATAAAAGGTAACGATAAAGTGGAATTAAAAATGCTACACTTTTTTATTAATACAGGTATTGGAGACAATGCCTATTATTGGAATGAGTTAAGCAAGTGTTTAAAGGTGTATGTACGCCTTAAAAAAATATGCCCAAGTCTAGACAGTCTCAATATTGGTGGTGGTTTTCCTATTAAAAACTCTTTGGCTTTTGAATATGACTACGCCTATATGATAGAGGAAATCTTAAACCAGATCAATGCCATTTGTGCAGAGGCAGACGTCCCTGTGCCGCACATTTTCACTGAATTTGGAAGCTTTACAGTGGGTGAGAGTGGTGGCGCAATTTATCAGGTGTTGTATCAGAAACAGCAGAATGATAGGGAGAAATGGAATATGATAGACTCTTCATTTATTACAACCCTCCCAGATACTTGGGCCATAAATAAGCGATTCATAATGCTACCTATTAACAGGTGGCAAGACGAATACGAGCGGGTACTTTTAGGTGGTCTTACCTGTGACAGCGACGATTATTACAATTCAGAGCAGAATATGAACGCCATTTACCTGCCTGTATTTAAAAAAGAAAAGCCCCTTTATATTGGTTTTTTTAACACAGGTGCATACCAAGAATCCATAGGAGGCTTTGGAGGCTTACAACACTGTCTAATTCCAACCCCCAAACACGTTTTAATTCAGAAAGACGCTCAGGGGAATTTAACCACTTCATTATTTTCACAACAACAAGAAGCATCTCAGATGCTTAAAATTTTAGGGTATGAGCAAGAGTAATTACGCTGGCATTCCAGATGAGTTTGCCCAGTTAGAAACAGCGAAAGTAGTATTAATTCCAGTCCCTTATGACGGAACGAGTACTTGGGGAAAAGGAGCAGATAAAGGACCAGAAGCTTTTTTGGCAGCTTCTGAAAATATGGAATTATTCGACATTGAAACCGCTACAGAGGTGTACCAACAAGGGGTGTATTTAGCAGATCCGGTATTGGAGAAAAGTACGCCTGAAGCTATGGTAGACGCCGTTCATAAAGCCACAAAGTCTTATATAAAAAAGAACAAATTTGTAACCCTTTTCGGGGGAGAGCACTCTATTTCAATAGGTACTATAAGGGCTTTTAACGAGAGCTTTGAAAATTTAACAGTGCTTCATATAGACGCGCATGCAGATTTAAGGGCTTCTTATGAGGGGACTAGCTGTAACCATGCTTGTGCGGTTCATGAAGCAAGTCAAACCACCAATTTAATCCAGGTGGGGATTCGTTCAATGGATCAGATAGAGCAATCTTTTATGGACCCTGAGAAAACATTTTTTGCCCATGATATGGTGCAGGATGAATATTGGTCCGACAAGGCTTTAGAACTCATGACAGACAACGTATTTATCACTTTAGACTTAGATGCTTTTGATCCTTCTATCCTACCAGCCACTGGAACCCCAGAGCCAGGAGGATTGTTGTGGTATGAAACCTTAGCATTTTTAAAAGAAGTATTTGCAGAAAAAAATGTAGTGGGTTTTGATATTGTTGAGCTTTGCCCAAATAGCAACAGCAAGCCGTCGGAATTTTTAGCGGCAAAGTTGTATTATAAAATGTTAAGTTATAAATTCATGCAGGTCTTGGCGAGTGATCCATATGACAATACTTTCGATCTAGAACAGGTTAAAAAAAATACCCTCACTAAATTTCAAGACAGCGATGAGTAAAGGAGCTATTTCAAATTTTATAGAAAAATATTATTTGCATTTTAATGCAGCGGCATTAGTAGATGCTGCAAAAGGATACGAAGCCCAATTGGCCGGTGGTTCTAAGATGTTGGTGTCTCTTGCAGGTGCCATGAGTACCGCGGAAATTGGAAAGATTTTTTCTGAAATGATCCGCCAGGATAAAGTGCAAATTGTTTCTTGTACTGGCGCCAATTTAGAAGAAGATATTATGAATTTAGTGGCCCATTCCCATTATGAGCGTGTGCCCAACTACAGGGATTTAACCCCACAGCAAGAATGGGATTTACTCGAAAAAGGCCTCAATAGGGTTACCGATACTTGTATCCCAGAAGAGGAGGCTTTTAGAAGGCTTCAGAAACATATTTACAAAATATGGAAGGATGCAGAAGCTGCTGGAGAACGTTATTTTCCACATGAATTTATGTATAAAATGCTCCTTTCAGGGGTCTTAGAGGAATACTATGAAATTGATCTAAAAGACTCTTGGATGTATGCAGCAGCAGAAAAGAATTTGCCTATTGTTTGTCCTGGTTGGGAAGACAGTACCATGGGGAATATCTTTGCCTCCTATGTGCTCAAAGGCGAATTAAAAGCCAGCACCGTAAAATCTGGTATTGAATACATGACTTTTTTAGCAGATTGGTACACAGATAATTCTGAAAACGGTATTGGATTCTTCCAAATTGGTGGAGGGATTGCAGGAGATTTCCCTATTTGTGTGGTACCTATGCTCTACCAAGATATGGAAAGAACAGACACGCCATTTTGGAGTTATTTTTGTCAGATCAGTGATTCTACCACAAGTTATGGGTCTTATTCTGGTGCGGTACCCAACGAGAAAATTACATGGGGTAAATTAGATATAGACACCCCAAAGTATATTATAGAGAGTGACGCTACCATTGTAGCCCCATTAATCTTTGCTTACCTTTTAGATTTATAGCCATGCAACAGCCATTAAAACGTGTCATTGTAGATTTTAAAAAACTCACTCCAGAAGTTTTAAAGCTTTTGGTAGAGAAGTATCCTGATGGGTATGATGACCTTAATATTATTAGCTTTAAAAATGCTTCAGGAGAAAACATCCAGGCGGTAGAAGTGTCTACAGAAGACACTAAATTCCTGGTGAAGATTAGCGCCAAGTTAGAAAAGACCATGGCCAATTATGACGAAGATGATTATGAAGATTTTGATGACAATGATCCAGATGCTATTCCAGATATTGATTTAGAAGAAGCCTCAGAAGACTAATGATGTACTCTGTTATAGCCCTTCAAATAGCCCCTAGTTTTAATATTAGGCAATGCAAGCAAAAACTCGCATTGCCCATATTATTTACAGATTCTGATGAACTTTTCATGTCCAACGGCACAGAAAAATTTGTCTATGTTTTTCAATATGGGGTAATGGCCTTTTTTAACCACAGCACCCAAGAAATTAACACAATTATAGAGCAGCTTAATCCCGAAGCTACCCCATGGCAGGAGCAGGATTTAAAGGAAACCATTCGGGTTTTTGTGGCAGAAGGGGCGCAAAAAGTTGCCTTTGACCGGGTCACTCTCGCTCACTTTGATCCAGAAGCCATTAGATTGGTCATGTTAAATACATCCCAGTCTGTGGCGCTAGACCAGTATTTAGAAATTACCGATCAGTTGCTTGCAGAGACCAATAAGTACACTAAATCTCTTGAATTAAAAGGGAAATTAGATATTTCAGGAATTAAATTGAAACGCTTTATTGGTAAAGTATTAAATATTAAGAATCAGATTTCTGAGAACCTCTATATTTTTGATTCTCCGGACATTACTTGGGAAAATGAATCTTTAAATACTTTAAATATAGCCTTAAAGCAGACTTTTGATTTAAAAGACCGCTACAGGTATATTAATGAAAGAACGGCCATTATTAAAGAAGACTTGGAGCTCTTTAAAGATATTATGGAGCACCGTGAGAGCAGTAAATTAGAATGGATTATTATCCTTCTAATCCTGGTAGAGGTGGTGGATCTTTTTGTGATTAGACTATTAAAATTATTCTAGCTGCTTTAGAATTAAGGCATCGGCCGGAGGCCAAAAAAAAACAAAAAAATGCAAGATTTAAATGTAATTGGAAGTGAAGAGTGGTGTGTATTTGGAACCTTGGGTATTCCAGCCATCAAAGCTAGGGTAGACTCTGGCGCTAAAACATCTTCCATTCAGGCAGCCAACGCCAAAGTAGTTGGTCGTGGGGGACAAGAGTATGTGAAATTTGAAATTAACCCCATTCAAGACAACAGGAGTATTAACATACAATGCGAAGCTAAACTAGTAGACAGGAGAACGGTCAGAAGTTCTTCGGGAATAGCAGAGGAACGTTTTGTGATTAAAACACCTGTAACTATTGGCGCAGACACTTTTGATATTGAGTTGACCTTAGCCAATAGAGATACCATGGAGTTTAGAATGCTGCTGGGAAGAGAGGCTTTAAATGGCCGTTATATGGTAAATCCTGCAGATTCCTTTTTGCAAAAAGAGTTTTCAGAAGAAGAGGTGAGTGCCAAGTACGCCCCTTATATGAAGGCTAAAACAGGCCTAAAAATAGCCCTTTTAGCCAGTAATCCAAACCTGTATTCCAACAAGCGAATTATGGAGGCTGGTGAGGCTAGAGGACACGAAATGGTGTTTCTAAATGTGGAACACTCTTATATGAAGTTAGACGCCAACTCTCCTGAAATTAGATATAGGGGCGGGAATATTCTCAATGAATTTGACGCTATTATTCCTAGAATAAAGCCTGCGGTGACTTTTTATGGATGCGCCCTAATTAGACAGTTTGACAACTTAGGGGTGTTCTGTTTAAATACAGCTGAGGCCATTACACAATCTAGGGACAAATTGTTTGCCTCTCAATTGTTTGCCAAGTTTGACATTCACATTCCCATCACTGGTTTTGCCAAGTCTCCTCTAGACACCAAAGACCTTATTAGAATGGTTAATGGGGCTCCTTTAATCATTAAGCTTTTAGAGAGTACCCAAGGAAAAGGGGTTGTTTTGGCAGAGACCAATAAGGCGGCAGAAAGTGTTATTAATGCTTTTAAAAGTGTACAAACCAACATACTGGTTCAAGAATTTATTAAAGAAGCCAATGGCCAAGACATTCGTTGTTTTGTGGTAGATGGCAGGGTAGTGGCTTCTATTCAAAGACAGGCAGAAAAAGGAGAATTTAGGGCCAATATTCACCAAGGAGGAAAGGCTTCTATTGTAAAAATTACCCCAGAAGAGAAAAAACTAGCCATTAAGGCGAGTAAAGTACTCAACTTGGCAGTTGCTGGGGTAGATATTATTCGCTCCAATAAAGGGCCTTTGTTGTTGGAGGTGAATTCCTCCCCTGGTTTAGAAGGCATTGAAAACGCTACGGGGAAAGACATTGCCAATACCTTAATCACGGCCATTGAAAAGAAGCTTAAGTTTAAGTCTGCGTTTGCTATGTAGTGGGTTTATGGAACTGACTTTGAGCACTTTAATTGTAAGTTGTCTTTCTAAGCTTTAATACACTGATCTAACCCGGGCTTAAAACCCATTTATTGTGGTGATTTTTAAGCGTTTTAACGGTTCAAGTGCAGCAACATGTCTTTTACCATGTCTTCCAAGTAAAATTGAGGTTTCCATTGCCAATCTTTTTGGGCCTCTATATCTGAGACGCTGTCTGGCCAGCTGTCTGCAATGGATTGTCTAAAGTCTGGCGCGTAACTGATTTGAAATTCAGGCCGCTGTTTTCTAATGGCATGAGCCAATTCTTGAGGGTTAAAACTCATAGCGCTCACATTGTAAGCCATGCCTTTTTTTAGGGTACTAGATTCACTTTCCATGATAGATAATGTGGCGCGAATGGCGTCTTCCATATACATCATTGGCAGCGTAGTTTCTGGAGATAAAAAACTTTCATAGGCACCGTCTTCTATGGCTTTGTGAAAAATATCTACGGCATAATCTGTGGTCCCACCTCCAGGCTGAGTTTTCCAACTAATCAGTCCCGGATACCTCAGAGACCTGACGTCTACTCCATATTTAAGGTGGTAGTATTGGCACCAACCTTCTCCTGCCAATTTGCTCATTCCATATACGCTACTGGGTGCCATAATACACTGCTGTGGGGTGTTTTCTTTGGGTGTATCTGGCCCAAAGACGGCAATACTTGAGGGCCAGAATATTTTTGATATTTTTTTGTCTTTTGCCAAATTCAATACATGAAACAAGGTATCCATATTGAGGGACCAAGCTTTCATAGGGAATTTCTCTGCAGTGCCACTTAACATGGCGGCCATTAAATAAACAGTCTCAATTTCATAGTGCATGATCACGTCTTCTAAGGCGTGTAAGTCCGTTGCATCTAAAATTTCAAAGGGCCCAGCATTCATCACAGCGTCATCGGTAGCCCTAATGTCACTGGCCACTACATTATCTACTCCATGTTGTTCTCTTAATGCTATGGTGAGTTCTGTACCAATTTGCCCGCAGGCCCCTAGAATAAGTATTTTATGGTGCATATTGTATTATTTTAAAGCGGAGTAAAGATACCCTTTTATTAATTTGCGTATCTTTCACAGATGAAAAAAACAGTCATTTTTTTAGCCTTAATGGGGCTGTTTTCCTGCGGTGAAAAGCAAGTAGACAAACAAGAAGAAATGGGGACCAATTTGTCCTTAGATTATTCAGATTTGCCGGAATTTAGTCCTTTGTCTGTTACGTCTGACTCTATTGTAAATGAATGGCCTTCTTTTGACGCCCTTGACCAGAGAATGGGCGCTTTAAAATCAGTGATTTCATTGCCTGATTTAAAAATGTTGGTTGCTGAATTAATTGAAAAAGAGGGCGCTATTCTCAAAGATGGTTACCCGGAAGATTTTAATACTCCAGAGGTGAAAAGCAGGCAGCGGTTGCTACGCACTTATTTGCTAAAGACCCAAGCGTTAATAAACCAATCACAAGACCCTAAGGCAGCCACCCTTGAAACTATTGCTGCATATAATGCCTTAAAAGAACAACTCAACAGACATACTGTTGCGCCAGTGAATTTAAATGATTTTAAAGATGAATAATTGTAGCTTTCCAACTTATTTGACCATGGCTATTTTTTGCCTTTCCATAGGGGTTTCTGCCCAAGGAACTGCAACATTAACTTCAGCGCCTACAGTGGTTCAAACGGCTTCTAAAGTAATAGACGCTTGGCATTTGGCTGCCGCCGATGCAGATTTTGATCAGTACTTTTCCCTCATGACCAAAGAAGGTGTTTTTGTGGGTACAGATGCTGGTGAACATTGGGAGAATAAGGCGTTTAAGTCCTTTTCAAAGCCCTATTTTAATGCGGGCAAGGCCTGGTCTTTTACTTCCTTAGAACGGCATATTTATCACAATGACAGCGCCGTTTGGTTTGACGAATTACTGGACACTCAAATGGGAATTTGTAGGGGATCTGGGGTGTTGGAACTTGAAGACGGTCAGTGGAAAATAGCCCATTATGTGTTGTCTATCGCAGTGCCTAATGACCAGGTTTCCAAGTTATTGGAATTAAAAAAAGCCCAAGATAGCATTTCAATCATGCGTCTCAAGGGCTTAAAGCAGTAAATAATTTTGGGTTAGAATTTAAGAGAGGTCTTTGTCTCTTGTCTTAAATTTAAGAGCGGTTTTAATCTCTTGTGTTGGTTTAAACCATGTCTTTTAATTCGTTCCTTATGACGGTACTTAGCTTAGTCTTTAGGCGTTTCTTCTGGAACAACCAATCTAGATTCAAGGGCTTGCTTGCTCAGACTGGCTAAATTAAAGTTTGGAGATAACACTAAGGCCCTATCTATTAAAGCTATGGCTTCTTTAATTCTCTCTTTATCTGTGTTGTAAATCACCAGTGCCTCTAAGTGGAAAAAAGCAGATTTTAAGGCTACCTCATAGGGCTGTTGCCTTTCGTAAAAAGCGTATTTCATGTCTGCCTTTGTCATGGCTTGTCCTTCCTTTATCGTAACCATTGCACCACTGTTATCTCCTGTGACTATTTTTAAGTCAGATAACTCATATAACAAATAAGCACTGGGGTTTCTTTTGGCCAATTCTTCAAAATGCTCAAGGGCTCTTTTGGGTTGCTCAATGGCTTTTAAAGAGATGGCTTTTACTTGGACGGCTAAATCTGAGTCTTCCCCCAAGCGTTCAATACCCAATAAATTTAAGGCTTGCATGTGTTGGTTGTTGCTACTGTATATATAGGCTAAGGTGTCTCTTCTAGCGGTATTTGGCGCTATTACATTTAAGTGCGTTAAGGCTTGAATAATTCCGTTAATATCTCCTTGGGTGCGCATTTGTTTATAAAATGCTTTGTAGTGATTTTCCAATGCAGATTTTTCCTGGGCTTTTAAAGAGACTCCAGAAAGGATCAAAAGAAGGACTAGTAAATTTTTCATGAAATTGTTGTTAGGTTGTTTCTAATAGGATTAGGGACTAAAACTAACTATTTTTTTTCAATTTATAATAGGGCTTTGTCATAAGTAAATCCTAAAAAAACTTTTGATTGAATTAAGCGGTCTATAGGCTGCGCTGCTTCCATAAAAATGGGTGGTGGTATATTTAATTGTAGCGCTTTATTGTTGTAGAAATCTGCTTTTTTGATTTTTTGCGGAAATACCCCATTGACCAAAGTAGGAGGATCTGCTACTTGAGATAGGAACCAAATTAATTTTACCGCGTCTTGTTGGTGAATTAGGTTGGCTGCTTTATTTCCTCCTGAAATAGCGGTTCTGCCACTTAAAGACCTTGTGGGCTCTCTGTCTGCCCCTACTAGGCCAGCGAGCCTGATGGTGGTTTTTTTGTGGGGTAGTGTAGCTATAATTTTTTCTGCGGCTAAAAGTTTTTGTGCCCGATCTGTGTCTGCGGTCCACTGACTTAGCTCAGAATAAGGACCTCCGCTATTGGGATAAACTCCTGTAGATGAGGTGTAAATGACTTGGCAATTTTTGGGAAGTACTTTTAAAAGGTCTTTAGACAGGGATTTCATATGGTCTATGAAGGCGTCATTTTCACCTGTCCTGAGTTGTGGCGGAACACTGATTAGAAGCAGGTCTAGGTTTTTAGTAAAATCGTGTGACAAAGCTGCTGCGCCTAGTTCAAATTTAAAAGGCTTAATACCCAGTGTTTCTAAACCACCCATTTTTTCTAATGACCTTCGGGTGCCCTTAACCAACCAGTTGTACTGAATAAAATACTGTGCTACGGCACTTCCCAGCCACCCGCAACCAATAATTCCCAATACCTTTCGTGTCTCTTTTGAGGTATTCATACCAGGTATTTTTAAGAAATGAGTTTTAAATATTTTTTAAAAATACCACTTATTCTATTGGTTTAAGGCAGAAGTGATTTTGTTTTTTTGGCCCCGACCTTTAGATGAATTGCTTAAATAAAATTGCGAAGGAATTATTTTTTAACTATATTAAACTGATTATTAAAGGGTTGCATTATGGGTATTAAAAGTTTTCAAGGCGTTAGACAAGTTCAAAAGGAAGGTGTAAAAGAGGCTATTTTAGTATCTGATTATATGACCACCTCACTCATTACATTTTCACCTACTCAGTCTATTTTAGAGGTTATGGAATGTTTTGCCAAATACCCAATCTCTGGAGGGCCTGTGCTCAACGACAAAAAGGAATTGGTGGGCATTGTCTCCGAGGCAGATTGTATGAAACAGATTTCTGAAAGCAGGTATTTTAACCTGCCAATATTAGATAAAAGCGTGGCTTCTTTTATGTCTAAAGAAGTGGAGACTATAGATGCTTCTGCTTCAATTTTTGACGCAGCAACAATTTTTCATAGCAACAGCAGGAGAAGACTCCCTGTTTTAAAAGACGGAAAGTTGGTAGGCCAAATTAGTAGGAAAGACATTGTTATTGCTGCACTGAAACTCAGTAGCCAACAGTGGAAAAAACAATAATTTTTACTGAACAATAGTGTCAATTCTATTTGGATGCACCCCTTATTCCTATTTGGATGCAGGTGTTTCATTTAAATTTTTGCACCACCACAAACAAATCTGGCGCTATTTTTAAATACCCCAGATCATAGATAAAATAATAGTCATTCCCTTTCTGGGTTTTATAAATAGATGTAAAAAGGTCAAAGAAGAACCCTTTGTGGATTAAATTACTTTTTGTGATTCTTCCTTTTCCACCAACTAAAGTAACTTCTGCTAAAATGCGATAATTTTTTTTGAGTCGTCTGTTGGTATTTCTCACCAGTGAATTGTAGGGTGAGTTTTGGGTATTGTGAAATTCGTTTCTGCAAGCATCTCCACAGAATTTTTTATCACTTCTTCCTTTAATTTTCTCTTTACAGCAAAGACATACTTTTTCCATGTTGGATGATTAAGTAAGTTGCGTCTTAAAAAGAAAGGGTCTTATAAAGTTAGTGTTTTTTCTCTTGCGGCCATAAAACGCCATGAGCCCCATTAATTTTTAAACGTTTACAAACGACTGTAAATGACTACAAATATTTTTATACCGGCTATAAGGAGATGTGGCTGTTACTTTTGTAGGGTGAAAGGGATAAAGCTTCAAAGGCAGTCCTTTTATTAACCTTATAAATTATATATATTATGAAAGCAATCAGAAACAAAGTTCAGTTAATTGGTAATCTAGGGGTGCAACCAGAGTTAAAGACCTTAGAAAGTGGCAAAACAGTGGTCAATTTCTCTATGGCGACCAATGAAAAATTCAGAAATCAAGAAGGGGTTTTAATTACAGACACTCAGTGGCATTCCATTGTTGCCTGGGGGAAAACAGCAGAAATTATTGCGCAGTATGTAAACAAGGGGCAGGAAATTGCCATTGAAGGCAAACTTACCCATAGAACCTATACCTCTCCCGAGGGGGAGACTAAGTATAAATCAGAAGTACTGTGTACTGAGGTGCTGTTGTTGCAAAACAAAGGCGTTCAAATAGATTAATTAAACCCTGTCAAAAGCATTTTATATGTAATTGCAGTTAAAAAAATAAAGCCCGCTTTAGCGGGCTTTATTTATAGGTGAATTTAGCCGCTTTTAATTGCGGTCTTTTGGCCTACTTTACGTTAACTGATTACCGCACCATCTGCCACCCCATCTTCATCTGGGTTTACAAATACCAATTTGCCTGATTTTTGTTCCGTCATAAGAATCATTCCCTGACTTTCTACACCTCTTAATGCTCTTGGCGCGAGGTTTACTAGTACGGTCACTTTTTTACCCACCACTTCTTCTGGACTAAAGTGTTCTGCTATTCCAGAAACTATGGTTCTAGTGTCTAAGCCAGTTTGGACTTGGAGCACCAATAATTTTTTCGCTTTTGGCATTTTCTCAGCAGCTAGAATGGTGCCTGTTCGCAGGTCTAATTTGCTAAAATCTTCAAAGCTAGAAGTTTCTTTTTGAGGAACTACAGTAGTTTCCATAGCGGCGTTATCTATTTTTGTTTGGTTTAATTTTTCTACTTGGGCGTCTATTTCACTGTCTTCAATTCTTCTAAAAAGAAGCTGTGCCTCATTTATGATATGACCGCTAGGAAGTAGGGCTTCTTTCTCAGCAACATCTTTCCAAGATAAGTTTAAAGGGGCTAAGTGTAGCATCTCATTGAGCTTATTTGCGGTGAATGGTAAAAAAGGCTCCGATAATACTGCCAAAGCAGCAGCGATTTGTAAACTGACATACATAATCGTTTCCACTCTTTTTGGATCTGTTTTAATAAGTTTCCAAGGTTCGTTGTCAGCCAAGTATTTATTTCCGAGCCTTGCTACTTGCATCAATATACCGCTGGCTTCTCTAAACCTGTATTTTTCAAGAGAGTTGGCAATAGTGGCAGGAAATTCTTTTAATGCAGCAAGGGTTTCTAAGTCTATAGCTTCTAAATGGCCTGGTGAGGGTACTTTGCCTTGATAATATTTTTGCGTCAATACAACCCCTCTATTGATGAAGTTTCCTAAAATAGCAACCAATTCATTGTTGTTTCTAGCTTGAAAGTCTTTCCAAGTAAAATCGTTGTCTTTTGATTCTGGTGCATTTGCTGTGAGGGTATATCTCAATACATCTTGTTGGTCCGGAAAGGCTTCGAGGTATTCGTGTAGCCAAACGGCCCAGTTTTTAGAGGTAGAAAGTTTTTGACCTTCTAAGTTTAGAAATTCGTTGGCAGGAACATTTTCTGGTAAGATGTAATCACCATGCGCTTTAAGCATTGCAGGGAAAATAATACAGTGAAAAACAATATTATCTTTCCCTATGAAATGGACCAATTTAGTATTTTCATCCTTCCAGTAAGGTTCCCAGTCCTTATTGTTTTTTGCTGCCCATTCTTTAGTGGCGGAGATATAGCCTATAGGTGCGTCAAACCATACATACAGTACTTTTCCTTCTCCTCCTGGTACAGGAACTGGAATACCCCAGTCCAAATCTCTAGTCACTGCTCTAGGCTTAAGACCTTCTTCTATCCATGATTTACATTGTCCGTAAACATTTGGTTTCCAGTCTTTTTTATGCCCTTCTAAAATCCACTTTCTTAAAAATGATTCATATTTATCTAAGGGTAAAAACCAATGTTTGGTTTCTTTTAAAATTGGAATAGCACCACTCAAGGTAGATTTTGGATTAATGAGTTCTGTAGCGTTTAAAGAGCTCCCGCAAGATTCACATTGGTCTCCATAAGCTTCTTCATTACCGCACTTTGGACAGGTTCCAGTTACGAAACGATCTGCTAAAAATTGCTCGGCTTCTGGATCGAATAATTGTGGGGTTATTTCTTCAATAAAAGCCTGGTCTTGGTGTAGTTTTTTAAAAAAATCAGAAGCTGTTTTATGGTGCATTTCTCCCGAAGTTCTGGAGTAATGGTCAAAAGTGATTCCAAAATCTATAAATGATTTAGAGATCATAGCGTGGTATTTGTCAATAACCTCTTTGGGGGTAATGCCTTCTTTTTTTGCCTTCATAGAAATGGCTACGCCGTGTTCATCACTTCCACAAACGAAAGCAACATCTTTCCCAATACCCCTGAGATAGCGACTGTAAATATCTGCAGGGACGTACACGCCTGCCAAATGACCAATATGGATGGGTCCATTGGTATAGGGGAGTGCTGCTGTAATGGTATACCTGGAGGCTTCTGAATTTTGAGACATAATGCAAATAAAAAATTACCTACAAAAATAGGGAATTTGTCAAGAGCTCAGGGGGTCTTTTTAAAAGTTTTTAAGTATATTAACTAGGGTGTTTGCGTTGGCCAGATGGTTTTAATTCTCTAGATTGTAAATGGAAGCGACACAAATACCCTCCAAGTTAGAACGGGCCTTTTTTTAAAATCTTAAAAATGGCATTCCACAATGATCTGGGCGCTAAAGGAGAGCGCATAGCACAAGAATACCTCATTTCAAAGGGTTATGAGATTAGGGCGGTTAATTACAGACACAGAAAAGCTGAGATAGATATTATTGCGCTGCATGAGAATTTTCTTATTGTAGTGGAGGTAAAGACAAGAACAGCGCCAACGATAGTTCCTTTAATTCAATTGGTGCCCCCCTCTAAAATAAACCACCTTATCAGGGCAGCAAATTATTATATGCACCGTCATAAGGTGCACAAAGAAGCTCGTTTTGACATTGTGTACATTACAATGAAAGCCCATTCATATGATTTAGAACACCTTAAGGATGCTTTTTATCATTTTTAACCCACACACAATTTGTTTAATTTGTAACAAAGTGTTAAATTTGCACAATAAGCATGCTTTATTTTAAATTCAATTTATATTTATTAAGATGAAAACCATCTCTTCAGTTGTAGAAAATTACATTAAAAAGAAACCCTTTTTACAAAGTGCCTTAGCACAGGGCATTATTAATCTCACCTCCCTTTCTAGGATCATTATGCCGGAAATTGAAGAGGCACTAGGAAAAGACATCAGAAATGGCGCTATTGTAATGGCACTAAAAAGACTGTCGGACGACATGGAATTTAGAGCGACCCACAAGATCATTAAAGTCTTGAAAAATATAGGAGAAATTACCGTGCGTTCTTCTTTAACAGATTTCACTTTTTTAATTTCTGACAGTATTCTTGAAAACCAAACTTTGCTATTAAAGGAGATTAATAAGAATAAAGATGTGTTTTATACTTCTTCTAGAGGGGTGAATGAATTAAATATTGTTGTAAGTGGTGCCTTAGACAAGACTGTTGAAACACTTTTTGTAACGGAAAAATGCACCCAAAAAGCAGAAAATTTATCTTCAATTACGGTTAAATTACCCGCAGAAAATGTTTCTGTTCCTGGTATTTATTACTTTATTTTTCAAAGACTGGCCTGGGAGGGAATAGTACTTTACGAGGTAATTTCCACGACCAATGAGTTTACCATTATAGTAAACGACGCTCAGGTAGACGTTGCATTTAGGACCATAAAAGACCTTAAGACGCTGTAAAATTAGACAGTAGTTTATAAGCGCTATTTACTTTATGTACCCCTTCAATAACTAATAATAGTCTCAAACCACTTCTGGTTTGTTTTTCCTTTAGGCTGCATTGTTTTGAGTGTGCTTGAACAAAGGCCAACACCTTTCTAAATCGGGCACTCTGATAATAGTCAGATTGTTGGTTTGCAATAAAATAGCCTAAGAATTTGCCTTTTTTCATCACTACTTTTTCCATACCCATATAGTTGCAAATCCATTTTACTTGAACGGCTAGTAAAAGGTCCTTTGTCTCGTCTGGGATGGGTCCAAAGCGGTCTATAAGTTCCTTTTCAAAAGCATCTAACTCGCTTTCATTAGATAAGCCATTTAATGTGGTGTACAGTTTGAGTCTTTCAGAAGTATTATTGATGTAATCATCCGGGAATAACATTTCAATATCTGCATCCATTTGGGTTTCTAAGGCAAAGGCTTTGTTTTCATCTTCTATTGGTGCTTCGTAAAGGTCTTTGAATTCTGAGTTTTTAAGCTCATCAATGGCTTCAGCCATAATTTTCTGATAGGTTTCAAAGCCTATTTCATTAATAAAACCGCTCTGTTCCCCGCCAAGAATGTCTCCAGCACCTCTAATTTCTAGATCTTTCATGGCAATATTAAAGCCGCTTCCAAGTGCAGTAAATTGTTCAAGTGCTTGAATCCTTTTTCTGGCATCGGCCGTCATGACCTCATAAGGAGGGGTAATGAAATAGCAGAATGCTTTCTTATTGCTTCTTCCCACACGACCACGCATTTGGTGGAGGTCACTCAGGCCAAAGTTATTGGCATTATTAATGAAAATGGTGTTGGCATTAGACACGTCTAAACCACTTTCAATGATGGTTGTAGAAACCAATACGTCAAATTCTCCACCCATGAATGCTTTCATGAGGTTTTCAAGTTTTTTGCCTTCCATCTGTCCGTGGCCAATTCCCACTCGGGCATCTGGCACCAATCGTTGAATGAGTCCGGCTACTTCTGTAATATTTTCAATCCTATTGTGAATAAAAAATACCTGACCATCCCTTTGAATTTCATAGGAAATTGCCTCTCTAATCAGTGTTTCATTAAAGCGCACTACGTTGCTTTCAATGGGGTACCTGTTAGGTGGAGCAGTGTTAATTACTGACAAATCTCTCGCTGCCATTAAACTGAACTGTAAAGTCCTTGGAATAGGGGTTGCTGTAAGGGTCAGTACGTCTACATTTTCTTTAAGTGATTTGAGTTTGTCTTTTACACCCACCCCAAATTTTTGTTCTTCATCTACAATAAGCAGCCCCAAATCTTTGAATTTTACGGCTTTGTTCACCAGTTGGTGCGTTCCAATGACAATGTCTATTCTGCCATTTTCCAAACGTTCTAAAATATCCTTTTTTTCTTTAGAGCTTCTAAATCTATTGAGGTAATCTACCGATACTGGCATGTCTTTTAACCTGGCTGTTAGGGTGTTAAAATGCTGGTAGGCTAATATGGTCGTAGGCACTAAAATAGCCACTTGTTTGCCGTTGTCTACCGCCTTAAATGCAGCCCTAATAGCTACTTCTGTTTTACCAAAACCTACGTCTCCACAAATAAGCCTGTCCATAGGACGTTCACTTTCCATATCTTTTTTAATGTCTTCTGTTGCAGTGAGCTGATCTGGAGTGTCTTCGTAGAGGAAAGAGGCCTCTAGTTCGTGCTGTAAGCTAGAGTCTGCCGCGTATTGAAAACCTTTTTGCAGCCTTCTCTTGGCATAGATTTGTATGAGGTCAAAAGCAAGTTTTTTAACCCTTGACTTGGTCTTTTCTTTGACTTTTTTCCAAGCCCCAGACCCTAGTTTGTATATTTTTGGTGGGCTGCCATCTTTCCCATTAAACTTGGCAATTTTGTGAAGGGAATGAATGCTTACATAGAGCACATCTCTTTCTCCATAGGACAATTTTATGGCCTCTTGTTTTTTTCCTTCTACGGCTATTTTCTGTAGTCCTCCAAATTTTCCTATACCGTGGTCTATATGGGTGACGTAATCTCCTATTTCTAATTTGTTGAGCTCAGATAAGCTAATAGCTTCTTTTTTGTCAAAGCCATTTTTGATATGAAATTTATGGTATCGTTCAAAAATTTCATGATCTGTGTAACAAGCCAAATGTAATAGAGGGATTTCAAAGCCTCTATGAATAGGCAATACCACCGTTTTGTAAGGCACTTCTTTTTCAGCTGCTTCAAAAATATCACTAAAGCGCTTGGCCTGTTGCTCACTGGCACAAAACAAATAATTGTTTGTGCCTTTGAGGTTGTTTTGTGCCAATCGTTCAATAATGAGTGGGAATTTTTTGTTGAATGCAGGTTGATCCGTTCCTTTAAAGTCTATCAGGATATTATTTTCTGCGCTATCTTGCTGTTTTTGAATGCCTAGTTGGGCTATTTCTGCTGGTTGGCTTTCTAGAAATACGCACTGATGTTTCTCCAAAGCACCGAACAATTCCTTACTTTGGACGTATAAATTTTCAGGCGGTATTTGAGCAATTTCACCTTCTAAAGTATCAAATTTTAAGACAGCTTCTTTATACAGGCTTTCAATTTTTTGCTTGAGAACCCCGGGCTTTCTGATTAGTACAGTTGTTTTTTTGTCGGTAAAACTAAAAAAGTCCTGTCTTTTGGTTAAAGTGTCTGTTTGAGTGACATTGGGAATAATACTAATTTCTTCTTGTTTGGCAATAGATCGTTGGCTTACAATGTCAAAAGTTCTAATGCTTTCTACTTCTTCTCCAAAGAATTCAATTCTATAAGGGTGGTCATAAGCATAAGAAAAGACATCTACAATACCACCTCTAACGGAAAATTCTCCTGGGCTACTGACAAAGTCTACCCGCTTAAACCCATATTCAAAAAGGCTTTCGTTGAGAAAATCTAAAGAAATTAGCTCGCCTTGTTTGAGATTTAAGGTATTTTTTTCCAGTGTTTTTTTCTGAATGACTTTTTCAAAAATGGCTTCTGGATAGCTCACAATACAAAGTGGCTTGCCTTTTTTTCCAAACCTTTGAAGGACCTCTGCCCTTAATAAAATATTAGCGTTGTCCGTTTGAGAATGTTGGTAAGGTTTTTTATAACTCGCCGGATAAAAAAGCACCCTGTCTTCACCAATGAATGATTCTAGGTCATTGAGCACGTAAGCGGCGGTTTCTTTGTCTTCCAAAATGAGTACAAAAGGTACTTTGGACTCGTTAAATAAAGCGGTTATGGCAAATGAAAGCGCAGAACCAGCCAGTCCGTTTAGATAAACAGTTTTGGTTTCTGTAGGTAATACACCTTCTTTTTCTGTAATAAGCCCAGATAATTGAGGAGACAAAAAGCTGGAAAAAATGCTGCTAATGATCGATTTACTCAAGGGTAAATTTTTAGCAAATATAGGGTAAAAGGCCTATCTTTACCCCCTAATATAAAGTGAATATTTTATGTCTTTTGTAGATTTATACAGCAACAGTGAACACAGAACTAATTTAGCCCATTTTGCAGCCATAGCGACTTTGGCTGCCGTAGATGGTTCTATTAATGCCCCTGAATTGGCTATTATTGACCGATTTGCTAAAAAGCTAGGGATTAGCCAGGAGGAGTATAAAGAGGTGATGAAAAAGGAGAACAAGTACCCTATTGACCCACCTTCAGATGCACAAACAAGGTTAGAGCGTTTGTTTGATTTATTTAGAATTGTATTTGCAGACCACAGCATAGATAAGGAAGAAGAAGTTTTGGTTTTAAAATATGCCATAGGTTTAGGATATACCACTGAGGAAGCTAAAAAATTAATCCTAAGATCTACAGCTATTTTTGGCGGTAAATTAAGTTTTGACGAATACCAATCTCTTTTGTAGGTTACATACATTATAGTAAAACACTCCTATAAAAGTTTCTTTTCATTCGAACTGATTTGGGTGCCACTTTTACGAGGAAATAGATCAGGGCCTTTGGGCCCTTTTTTTGTGTCAGACCTTCAATTTTTATAGTAGCGCTCCATTTTTTTTATTCACTCAATTACATCACAACTATTGGGATTTTTGTGAAAGAATTGAGGAAGTGCGCCCCTGACAAATATAAATTTATAACTTTGTGTTTCATATATAACATTAAACATGGATTTTCATCTTAGAGAGGCAGTTAAATCAGATATGAAAGGCGTTTGGTCTTTAATTCATGAATTGGCAGTTTTTGAAAAAGAGCCTCAGGCTGTGGAGGTAAGTATTGCTGATTTGGAGCGTGACGGTTTTGGTTCAAAGCCATTGTTTCATTGTTTTGTCGCTGAAAAATCTGCTGGTGAAATAGTGGGAATTGCCCTGTTTTATCCTAGGTATTCTACCTGGAAAGGACCTGTAATTCATTTAGAAGACTTGATGGTTACTGCTTCCGAGCGGGGTAAGGGAATAGGAAATGCACTCCTGTCTAAAGTAGTTTCTTACGCAAAAGCAAAGGGTTTAAAAAGGGTTTCCTGGGAGGTGTTGGATTGGAATACCCCAGCGATAGATTTTTACGAAGCCAAGGGGGCAAATGTCATGAGAGATTGGAACGTTGTCCAATTGGATGAAAAAGGAATAGCTGGTTTTAATAGCATTTAATATGAGAATTTTTAAATTTGGAGGCGCGTCCGTTAAAGATGCTGCAGGGGTAAAGAATGTGGTTCAGGTATTAGACACCATGGGTCATGAAAATACTCTAGTAGTGGTCTCTGCTATGGGAAAAACTACCAATGCAATGGAAGAACTGGTGGCAGCCTATTTTTCTGACAAGAAGTCTGGATTGCATCATGAGGTTGCAAGCTCATTAACGGCTTTAATGGATTTTCACAGCGCTATTTGTACCGAGTTGTTTCCAACAAAACAGCATCCTGTATACAAGGCTTTGTCTATATTAGAAGCAGAAATTAAAGGATTTCTGGCTTGGAACAAATCCCCCAACTACAATTTTGTATACGACCAATTAGTGGGCTATGGAGAACTTTTATCGAGTACTATTTTAAGTGCCTTTCTAAGCGTTTCAGGTGTAGAGAACACTTGGTTGGATGTTCGGAAATGTATAAAAACAAACGACCAGTACAGAGATGCCGAGGTAGATTGGGCGCAAACAGCCCTAGAAACCAAAGCAGCCATACAGAAAAACACCTTATATGTAACCCAGGGATTTTTGGGGTCAGACCACAATAATTTCACGACAACACTCGGGAGAGAGGGTTCTGATTATACGGCAGCCATATTAGCCTATTGCTTGAATGCAAATTCTGTGACCATTTGGAAAGATGTTCCAGGCGTATTAAACGCAGACCCTCGTTATTTTAACGAGACCACTCTTTTGGAAAAGATTTCATATACTGAAGCGATTGAATTGGCCTTTTACGGCGCCTCTGTCATTCACCCAAAAACCTTACAGCCCCTACAAAGAAAAGAAATACCCCTACACGTAAAATCTTTTATAGATCCAAAAGCAGCGGGTACCACAGTGGGTAAAGGTGTGGGAATACAGCCCAATGTTCCTTGCTTTATAGTCAAGCGCGATCAGGTCTTATTAGAACTGTCTTCCTTGGATTTTTCTTTTATTGTAGAAGACAGTATAGGGGCTTTATTTAAACTATTACACCAGCACAGCTTAAAGGTAGATTTAATTCAAAACTCTGCGATTAGTTTTTCTGTTTGCGTAGACAACAGGTTTAATCGGTTGGACGAGTTGTTGCCTCTACTTCAAAAGGAATTTAAGGTGATCTGTCACAAAGGCGTATCGCTATTCACGATCCGTCATTTTAATTCAGAAGCCATAGAAAGCCTGCAAAAAGGCAAGGCGATCCTTTTAGAACAAAGGGCCAAAGAGACCTTACAGTTGGTGGTGCAATAGAGAAACTTTTCTATCTTTACTTTTAGTTCATTCAAGTAATAATCCTTCATTTAAGTAAGCTCGTATGGGACTAGTGTCTGCTAGAGAAGTGTCTAAAGTATTGGGTCTAAGTCGCTATGGTTTTATTGGAGACGCCATAGGTGTTTTGTTGCTTAGGTTGACTAGAATACAAGCAATCAATAGGTTTTACGACAAAAACAAGCAGCTTTCAGCCAGTGCTTTTTTAGATGCGGTCATTGCGCATTTTCAAATAGACTTTGAAATACCAGACGAGGACTTTAAAAGGCTGCCTAAATCAGGCCCTTTCATTACGGTGTCTAACCATCCCCTTGGTGCCATTGACGGTGTTCTACTCCTGAAAATAATGCTTCTTTACAGAGAAGATTACAAAATCATGGCAAATTTTTTATTGCATAGGGTTGCGCCAATGGCGCCCAATATATTTCCTGTAAACCCTTTCGAAAATCATAAAGATGCCCAAAATAGCCTCAAGGGTTTTAAAGATGCCATGCGCCACTTAAAAGAGGGACATGTGTTGGGTATATTTCCTGCTGGAGAAGTTTCTACGGTAAAGGAGGGTCAAATCATGGTAGACAAAGCCTGGGAAATACCTGCAATGAAATTGATTCAAAAGGCAGAAGTTCCCGTAGTGCCTATTTATTTTCACGCAAAAAATTCTGCCTTATTTTACCGTTTGGCCTCCTGGAGGGATCTTTTTAGAACAGCTAAATTACCCTCTGAACTAAGCTCACAAAAATACAGGCCCATAAAGATACGTATAGGAGCTCCTATATCTGTGGCGGTTCAAAAGCAGCATTTGGACTTGGCGTCTTTTACCGATTTATTGCGGAGAAAAACCTATATGTTGTCTAATGCCTATGCCAGAGAAAGTTTGTTGGATCAATTGCCTCAAACCTTAAAAAGTGCGGTAAATTTAAAACTCCCAAAGGCCCCAAAAGCCATTGCCAATGAAGTGTTTGCGCCTTTATTGGTCGCAGAAATAGACCTCCTCAAGCAGGCGAATGCTTTGTTGCTCTCTAGTAGAAATTACGAGGTTTATTTGGCCAAGGCCAACGCTATTCCCAACATCCTTCAGGAGATTGGTCGTCAAAGAGAAGAGACTTTTAGGGCCATTGGGGAGGGTACAAATAAATCCATAGATTTAGATGTTTTTGACGGCTATTACCACCATCTTTTTTTATGGGACAACGAAGCGCAAAGAATTGTAGGTGCTTATAGGATGGGATTGGGATCTGAGATTTTCGCTCAAAAGGGTATTGATGGATTTTACCTTCAAGACCTCTTTAGGTTTGAGCCCGAATTACACGAACTCATGTCACAATCTATTGAAATGGGTCGGGCGTATATTGTTTCAGACTACCAGCAAAAACCCATGCCTTTGTTTTTGCTTTGGAAGGGGATTGTTCATACCACCCTTCGTTTTCCAGAGCATAAATACTTGATAGGTGGTGTGAGTATTAGCAATCAATTTTCCAATTTCTCCAAATCCCTCATGATTGAGTTTATGAAGTCTCACTATTGGGATCCTTATATAGCCCAGTATGTAAGACCAAAGAAAGCATTTAAGGTAAAATTAAAAGACGCAGATAAGGACTTTGTTTTTGACGAAACTCAAGCAGATCTCAATAAATTTGACAAACTCATTGATGAGGTTGAGCCTGGTAATTTGAGGCTTCCGGTACTCATTAAAAAATACATTAAACAAAATGCCAGGGTCATTGCTTTTAACGTAGACCCACTGTTTAATAATGCGGTAGATGGGCTCATGTATATTAAAATTTCAGACTTACCTGAAAGTACTGTAAAGCCTGTTATGGAAGAATTTCAAGCAGATCTAGAACGCAAGCTGGCCGCTGGAGTGCCCCCTGAAGAAATTAATTTAGACCTTCCTTAGTGCTTGTGAATTCATGCACAGCAATAAGCATTTATTCATTTGGGCCTATCAATTCATCCATTTGTACTTCTCCATTTGCGCTAATGGATTAGTTCTTATTACCCGATATGCCAAAGTTTGCAGCTCAACTAGACATCCCAAAGTGTACAGCAATTTTTTCTACCACGGTTTTAGCTAATTTTTCATGACTTTCATGAGTCCAACCTGCAACATGAGGGCTAAGAATAACTTTTTTGCTCTCCATTAAATACCGCAGGGCTTCTGGCTTATTGGTGTCGTTTAAAAAACTTTCAAAAGAGCTAGTTTCGTATTCTAATACGTCTAAACCTGCACCTTTAATTTGTCCTTTTTCAATGGCCTTTACGAGGTCTGCAGTCACTACAGCACTACCCCTTCCTGTATTGAGCAACCAAAATGGGTTTTTGAAATTACTTATAAAGTGGGTATTAACCAGGCCTATGGTTTCAGGGGTTTGCGGTAAGTGAAGGCTGAGCACTGTTGCCCTGGATTGTAGTGTTTCGAGAGATACTTGTGAGCAGCCTGCTAAGGGAGGAATTTCTTTTAAGTCGTGGTAAATAATCTCTACGTCAAAGCCGCTGAGTTTTTTAGCAAAAGCTTGACCCATATGTCCATAGCCTATAATTCCTACCGTTTGTCCATCTAATTCTATACCCCTGTTTCCGGACCTGTCCCAAATACCCTGTCTCACTTCCTGATCTGCTGTGTGTAATTTTTGGAACAAAGCGAGCAGTAAGCCCAAACTGTGCTCTCCAACAGCATTTCTATTCCCCTCAGGGGCGGCCGCTAAAAAAACACCCAATTCTGCGGCAGTTGCTAGATCAATATTTTCCAGACCCGCACCAACCCGTCCTATAAATTTTAGATTTGTAGCAGCTTTTAAGAAAGCACTGTCAATAGGAAATCTAGAACGAAGGATAAGACCGTCATATTGGGAGATGATTTTTAGAATAGCTTCTTTTGGTGCTGTATACTGGACGTAATTTTCAAAACCCAAGGCGGCCAAACCTTCTATGAGGCAGGGATGATTGGTGTCTATATGCAGTACTTTCATTAGATAATATTAGAAACCAAGAATGGCTTTGGCAATACTAAAGTAAATCAGAATCCCAAAAATGTCATTGGAAGTGGTGATAAATGGCCCAGTGGCTATGGCTGGATCAATGCCTCTTTTGTGTAAGAATAATGGGGTAAAGGTCCCAATCACTCCTGCAGCAACGGTTACGGTCACTAGTGAAATAGCAATGGCAATAGAAGTGCGCAAATCTCCTTTCCAAAACCAGGTAAATAACAATAGTATCACAGCCAATATAGTTCCGTTTAAAAGCGCTAGCAGCATTTCTTTAAAGACCCTTTGGCCAATACTCCCCTTAACGTCATCATTGGCAATACCTTGTACGACAATCGCAGAGGATTGCACCCCAACATTACCCGCCATAGCAGCAATCAGTGGGGTGAAGAAAAATAAGATGGCATATTTTTGAATCAAATTTTCAAAGCCGCCCATAATAGCAGCAGCACCTACGCCTCCAATGAGGCCTAAGAACAACCAGGGAATTCTCGCTTTGGTGAGTTCCCAAATACTGTCATCTGCTTCTACGTCATTAGAAATACCCGCAGCCAATTGATAATCTTTTTCTGCTTCTTCTCGGATCACATCTACAATGTCGTCTATGGTAATTCTACCCACCAAGCGCCCTAATTCATCGATCACTGGAATGGCTTCTAAATCGTACTTAGACATTATTTTGGCCACTTCTTCGGTGCTTTCGTTTACAGACACTGCGTCTACTTTTGTAATATAGACGTCTTTAATGGGTTGTTTTGTGGAGGTGGTCAGTAAATCTTTTAATGACAAACGGCCTACCAATTTGTCTTCTGCGTCTACCACATAGATAGAATGGACCCTAGTGACATTTTCTGCTTGGGCGCGCATTTCTTTTACACAGGTCAGTACGTTCCAGTTTTCATTTACCTTAACGAGTTCCTTGGCCATAAGCCCTCCAGCAGTATTTTCGTCATAGCGTAAAAGGTCTACAATGTCCTTGGCGTGATCTCTGTCTTCAAGGGCAGAAATAACCTTTCCAATCATTTCGGTAGGAAGCTCTGCCACAATATCTGCAGCGTCATCTGTATCTAGCTCATCCAATTCTTCTGCAATTTCTTTTGCAGAGAGATTCGCTAAAATAGATTCTCTCATGTCCTCATCCAACTCTGTGAGAATGTCTGAGGTTTTTTCAGAATCTAATAATTTAATCAGGTAGGTAGCCTCTTCTGAATTGAGCTCATTGACAATTTCCGCCACATCTGCAAAGTGAATATCCAAGAGCAAGGCCTTCAATGCCTTATTGTCCTTATTGGAAATAAGGAGCGCAATCTCTTCTAATAGTGCTTCGGTGAGTTTAAAGGGTGTCATGGGCTATTTTCTTTGTCAGTGCAATAAAGTCTGCAACAGAAATTTGTTCGGGTCTTTTGTCAAAGATAGCATCTTTGGTCAAATTTTCAGAAAGTTGTAAGGTTTTTAAACTGTTTCTCAGGGTCTTACGCCTTTGGTTAAAAGCAGCTTTCACGACTGTTTTTAAGAGCGTTTCAGAGCAGTCAATGCTTTGGTTTTCTTTTCGGGTGAGTCTTAAAACACCAGACTGCACCTTTGGCGGCGGATTAAAAACTTCAGGATGAACCGTGAAAAGGTACTCTGCTTCATAGAAAGCCTGTACTAAAACAGAAAGTATTCCATAGGCTTTACTCCCTTCTTTTTCACAGATTCGCTGGGCCACTTCTTTTTGGAACATCCCTGTAAATTCAGGAACCCTATCCTTGTATTCAAGCATTTTAAATACAATTTGTGTAGAAATATTGTAAGGGAAATTTCCTGTTATACCAAACGGAGCTCCATTAAAAAGCGTACTTAGGTCTTCTTTAAGAAAGTCTGCATTGCGGACTTCAAATGATTTTTTACGCTGAAGCAATTTGAGGTGGTTAATCTCAAAATCTGTCTTTAAGTATTCTATAGACTCCCGGTCTAAGTCTAGGGCCAGGATGTTAATGTCTTGCTCAAGTAAGTATTGGGTGAGTACACCAGTTCCTGGGCCAATTTCAATGACATTGTCATAGCCGTTTAGCAAGAGGGTTTCTGCTATTTTTCTAGCGACTACTTGGTCTTTTAAAAAGTGCTGCCCCAGGTGTTTTTTAGCCCTAACGGCACTTGAGTCTTCTTCTTTATCCCAATTCTGGTACTTTCCAACTTTTTTGTGTTTTCCCATGGGAATAATATGCTAAGGGTTAGTATTGGCCAATAATTTTAAGCGGTGTTTTGAAGCTCAACACTTCACTGCCAAATTTTTTCATCAGTTGTGCCTCTAGATCTGCAGCCTGTCTGTCGTAAAGACCATTAATAATGGCTTTATGATCTGTGGTGTATTGCACGGTATAAGTAACGCCTCCCATAGGTTCTTCTACCATGACCTTGGTGAGGGTAGCGGTGTTAAAGTAATCTCCTTTGAGTAGGGTAGGGATGTGTTCCTCTTGCATCCAATGAAGCCATTCTGCTTCTTGTGCTTCGTCTAAATGGGTGGTAACGTTAAATAAAAACATAGGTTATGAGATCATGTCAAAGCCAGTATATGGCTGTAAAACTTTTGGTATTTTAATACCCTCTGGTGTTTGGCAGTTTTCTAAAATTCCTGCCAAGACTCTTGGTAAGGCCAATGCGCTACCGTTTAAGGTATGCGCTAAGACGCTTTTTCCGGCGGCGTCCTTAAAACGGAGTTTTAAGCGATTGGCCTGGAAGGTTTCAAAGTTAGAGACGGAAGAGATTTCCAACCACCTATCTTGGGCGGTAGAAAACAACTCAAAATCAAAGGTTAAAGCTGCTGTAAAACCGAGATCTCCTCCACATAGTTTGAGGATTCTGTAGGGAATTTCCAATTCCTGAAGGATTTCTTTTACATGGTGGACCATACCATCTAGGGCTTGGTAAGAAGCCTCTGGGTGGGATACCTGTACGATCTCCACTTTGTCAAATTGGTGGAGTCTGTTAAGCCCTCTCACATGAGCGCCATAGCTACCAGCTTCTCTTCTAAAACACGGAGTATAGGCGGTGTATTTTACGGGGAAATCACTTTCTGACAAGACCACATCTCTAAAAATATTGGTCACTGGTACTTCTGCTGTGGGGATGAGGTATAGCTTGTCTTCTGGCATATAATACATTTGCCCTTCTTTGTCTGGTAATTGTCCCGTACCCAAGGCAGAGGCTTCATTGACCACTAAAGGGGGTTGTATTTCTGTATAGCCAGCTGCGGTATTTTTATCTAAAAAATAAGCAATTAAAGCCCTTTGTAATTTAGCCCCTTTGCCTTTGTAGACCGGAAATCCTGCTCCGGCAATTTTAACCCCTAATTCAAAGTCAATTAGGTCGTATTTTTTGGCCAACTCCCAATGGGGAAGGGCGTCTTTATGCAATACAGGAATGTCTCCTGCTCTAAATATTTCTTCGTTGTCTTCTTCGCTTTTACCACTGGGTACAGATTCGTGAGGCACATTGGGCAGTGTGTACAATAAATCTTGTAATGTTTCGCTCACCTGGGTTAAAGTAACCTGAAGTGTTTTACTCGCTTCTTTAAGCGTGGCGCTCTCTTCTTTGAGTGCTTGTGCTTCTGCTGCTTTTCCAGATTTAAATAGCCCGCCTATCTCTTTAGCCAATTGGTTGGCTCGGGCCAGATTTTCATCTAATGAGGTTTGGGTAGCCCTTCTCAGTTGGTCTGCTTCTAGAATTTTTGACACAATAGGAGCGGCGTCTATTTGGCGTTTTTTAAGTGCGGTAATAATAGCGTCTTCTTGGGCTCTTATGGCTTGAATCTGCAACATAAAGTATGAATTTTAATAAAGTGTAAAGGTAATGGAATAGGGGGAATTTATAAGGTCACTTTTTGCTTTTGTAAGCAGTGACTATATTTAAGGCATTGGATTGGTCTTTTTTGAGCTGTGAGGCAAGTGCTTCAAGGGACTCGAATTTAATCTCATCCCTTAACCTATCTATTAAACAAACAGTTATTTCCTGCTCGTAGAGGTCTTTGTTGAAATTAAAAAAGTGGGCTTCTATCTTTGGAAAAATGCTTGGAGCGTCCTGTGCAGTGACTGTAGGGTTTTGACCAATATTAAGCATGCCAAACACTTCCTGTCCTTCTAAGTGACTTTTAATTACGTACACCCCTTCTTTTGGAATGAGTTTATAGGAATAAGTGGGCTTTATATTTGCAGTGGGAAATCCCATAGTACGCCCAATTTGTTTGCCTGAAACGACTTTCCCGCTTAGGCTAAATGCACTGCCAAGGAATTGATTCGCTTTTTTTACCTGTCCTTGCGCCAAAGCTTTTCGGATTTTTGTAGAGCTTATGGCTACTGCTTCTATGGCTTGTGCAGAAATTTCTATCACCTCAAAGTTGTATTGTTTTCCATAATTTCTCAGGTCTTCTATATTGGCATTTCTGTTTCTACCAAAACGGTGGTCGTAACCAATGAGCACACTTTTGGCGTGAAGCCCCTTTACTAAAATGTCCGACACAAAAGTCGCTGCCTTCATTCTAGAAAAGCTTTTACTAAAGGGGTATACCACAAAATAATCTACCCCAAGGGCTTCTAATTTCGCAGCCTTCTCTTGTAGACTGTCTAAGAGTTTAATCCCGCTGTCTTGGTGTAAAACAATTCTAGGATGCGGATAAAAACTTAAAACTACAGCGGGGACTTTTAGTATTTTAGCTTTTTCAACAAGTTGCTTTATAATTTGGGTGTGTCCCAAATGTACCCCATCAAAAGTCCCTATGGTGACGGCTGTTTTTATACTGGCATCTAATGGCGGCAAGGAATGGGTGGTAATCACGCTTGTTTTATAATAAAATACTGTATTTTTATGGGATATATATCCCTATATGCGTTCAAAATTACGGCTTGTTTTTTCATTATGCCTACTTTTTTTAGTCTTTTCTGCCCAGGCCCAGCAAAGCTATTGGTCCAAAGCCAAAATCCAATCCCCTCAGTCTAGCCTTGGTAATAAATCCATTCAAGATAAGGTGTTTTACGACTTGGATGGGCTTAAATTTTCTAGGGCCCTAGAAAAAGCGGTAAACGCAGCGGGTGTTTTGTATTTTCCTAATGAGTCTGGAGTTATAGAAAGCTATACCATTGGTTTGCAAGAAACACTTTCAGAAGGGCTGCAACTAAAATTCCCCAACATTCGCTCCTATAAAGGATTAAGTGCCCAAGGGTCAAAAGTGTTTTTCTCTTTTTCTTCAGGCACAAAAACCCAATTGTCTGCAACTTTTATGTACCCTAGTTCTGGAGGCTTTACTTTTTTAGAAAAATCAAAAAACACAAGCCAATATACCCTTTATACTGCGGATAATTCTGGAAATAAAGATTTTACCTGTGACACCTTTGCAGGAGCAATAGGAGATAATATAAGGGCATCGGCCGGAAGTATGACGGCCAAATACAGCCAGGAGAAAGGGACAAATGCAGCCGCCAAAACAACCGTAAAAACATACCGCTTAGCGGTAGCTGCCTCTGGAGAATACACCCAGTATCACGGCGGAACGGTAGCAGGCGCTTTGGCAGCAATTAACGCCACTGTGACTCGGATTAACGCAGTATTTGGCAGGGATTTAGGAGTGCAGCTTTCTCTAGTAGCCAGTACGACCAATGTGATTTATACCGACCCTGAAACAGATCCATTTGGGTCGGATTTAAACAATGAAATTCAAGCCACTTTAACCGCTAATATTGGCGAGGCGCAATACGACATAGGACATCTTTTTCACCAAGACAACAACAACGGTAACGCGGGTTTTGTGGGAGCAGTTTGCCAGGACAATAAAAAAGGCAGTGGTTTTTCTTCTGGACAATTTCCAGAGGGAGATACCTTTGATATTGATTTTGTGGCCCATGAAATTGGGCATCAGTTTGGGGCCAACCACTCCTGGTCTTATGAATCTGAGGGAACGAATGTTCAGGTAGAGCCAGGAAGTGGCAGTACGATCATGTCTTACGCAGGGATTGTATCTGGTGAAAATGTGGCCCCAAATGCGTCGGATTATTTTCATGGGGTGAGTATCCTACAAATTTTAAATTACCTAGACACCTATGCCTGTGAGAATAATGAATTAAGCACTAATGACGCACCTGTTTTAGAAGCTTTAAGTGATTATAAGCTCCCCTTAGGAACGCCTTTTTTACTTGAAGCGAAGGCTTCAGATCCCAACGCAGAAGACGTGCTTTCTTACACTTGGGAACAGGCAGACAATGGGGTGGTTACTGCAGCTATTTTTGGCCCTCAAAGCCCAGTGGGAGCCGCTTTTAGGTCATTGCCGCCAACAACTTCTCCCCAAAGATATTTTCCTAAATTGATCAATATAGCGGCCAATAAATTAACCACAGACACCCCTTCTTTTACCCAGTGGGAGACCTTGGCCTCCATTCCTAGAGATTATAATTTTTATGTCACCGTTAGGGACAATGCAAGTGAGGGTGCCGGAATAAATATGGCTAAAACACACTTAAGTGTTCAGTCTAATGTAGGGCCTTTCTTTATTCGTTCTCAAGACAGTCTGCAAAGTTATGGCGGTGGGCAAGCTATAGCAGTGCGCTGGGAAGTAGCCAGAACCAACGGGCCTGAATTGAATACCAAAACACTCAAAGCATTACTTTCATTAGACGGTGGTCTTAGTTTTTCAAAGACATTGGCCACTGGAATTCCCAACAATGGGGCGTATACTTTGGTGCTCCCAAATACCAATGCGACCAATGCGCGCCTCATGCTTAAGGCAGAAAACAATCCATTTTTTGCAGTAAATACAGCAGATTTTGAAATAACCCAGGCCCCATTGGCCTTGGTGTTTAACCCAATATTCGCCTCCTTATGTCCAGACTCCTCACTAAGCTTGTCGGGTGTGATTGAGTACAATGCCACTGCTGAGGCTTCTGAAATATCGTTTTTAAACCTTCCTTCAGGTCTTTCAGCGACCCCCACTTTAGGCACTCTGTCCAATACACAAACACTTGGCATTACGTTTAGTGCAGCTAAGGAAGTAGTTGCGGGTACTTACTCCATTACTGCATTGGTAGAGAGTGGTACCGGGACCAACAGTCTAGATTTTAGTATCACTATTTTGCCAGATACCTTAGACCCTCCTTTATTATTGGCCCCACAATCAGGGAATACCGCTGTTTTTTTAGACGCTACCTTGGAATGGTCTGCGGTTAAAGGGGCTAGCACATATAAAGTAGAAGTAGCTCTAACACCTGATTTCAAGGAACTTTATTACAGCAATTCCACTGCTTTTTCTCAAGATTATTTGGTAGACTTGGCGCCAGATACCACTTATTTTTGGCGGGTAATAGCTTTGAATGATTGTGGTGGAAACAGCCTTTCAGAGGTGAATAGTTTTACCACTGCGGCAGAAAATACCCAAACCAAGTCTGCAGATTTACTCCCTATTACTATAGGCAGTAATGATCCAAACACCATTAATGCTAGGATTGAATTCAAGGAAGACTTGCCGCTTTCCTCTTTAGAAGTTTCATTAGATATTGCCCATTCTTACCTTTCAGATCTTGTCGTTAAGCTTTATGCGCCTTCTGGAAAAGTAGCTGTTTTAATTGCCAATTCCTGTGGACAAGGGGAAAATTTAGTGGCTACTTTCTCAGATACAGCCCCTGCTTTTAACTGTGGTAATGACCCTGCTATTGAGGGACTTGTAAAACCATTGGGAAGTTTTGATATTTTTAGAGGAGACTCTGTTAAAGGAATCTGGCGCCTAGAAATAGAAGATGTGGCAGAGGCAGACGGTGGCAGACTCAATCTTTTTGAGATGAAAGTATCTGCAGCAGGTACTTTTAGACCAGACGCAGACAATGACGGTGTCTATGACGACGGCCCAGACCAATGTCTCAACACCCCTGCTGGCGTCCCGGTAGACACCAAAGGATGCGCCGTTTACCGTTTAGACCCTCAAAACTTTAGGGTGTCTCTCAAGAGTCAATCCTGTTTAAATGTTTCTGACGGATCTGTAGAAGTGACCGTAGCGGAAGTGATGGATTATGTGGTATATGTTAAAAATGCATCAGGTGCCCAAATAAACCAAGCCACTTTCACCAGCTTTTTGGCACTAGAAAATATGACAGCAGCCAATTATACCCTTTGCTTTGAGGGCACCAAAGCTGGAATTACCTATGAGCAGCAATGCTTTGAGGTGCGTATTGGTGCTCCAGAACCACTGGCTGTAACTACAGCGGTATCTTATGACAATGGGGGCTTTTTATCTGTGAATTTATCTGGGAGTAGCCGCTATTTTGTAACCTTAAACGGCCAGTCCTTTTCACAAGAACAGCCACAACTATCATTGGCGTTAAAGCCCGGAATAAATAGTCTCAAAGTGGCCACAGGATTAGATTGTCAGGGTGTTTATGAGGAACAAATTTTTTATACCCCCAAACCTGTGGTTTATCCAAATCCATTAAAAGAAGCCCTTTACATACAGACAGCGGAATTCGAAAAACCCGAGATGAAAGTGCACATTTTCACCCTTTCAGGTGCCGCTATGGGTACATACAATTCAACGGCTACCCAAACACCATGGCGTTTAGATACCTCTCGTTGGGACCCAGGCGTTTATATTGTTCGAATTGAGTTAGATGGCACCACCACCTCTTATAAAGTTTTAAAAGAATGAAAAAGTATTTTTTAATAGGCTGTTTTGCGGTTTTTTTAGCTTGTGGAAAAGAGGCTCCTCCGAGCCCTCCTGGGCCTATTTCTCTAGTCTTTCCAACTCAAAATTTGGACTGTGCCCAAGGAAGTTTGGTCAATGAAGTGACCAGAAGAATTCCTTTTGAGTGGCGTGAGGCTACAGAATCAGAATCATATCGTTTAGAAATTATACAATTAAGTTCCGGCCAAAAAACTACTCAAAACACCCTACTCACTTCCATAGAAGTGCCCCTGCGAATGGGAGAGGCCTATTCTTGGCAAGTGATTGCCTCAAACACCAAAGTGTTGGAAACCACCCCAAGCGCCCTCTGGTACTTTTTTAATGCAGGTAGTGAAACCACCCATGCCCCTTTTCCAGCAACGGCACTCACGCCTCTTTCAGGAGCACAAATTACTATGCCTGCTGAAGGCCAAGTTTCTTTGCGTTGGTCTGGTTCGGATATAGATAATGATATAGCTAGTTATACACTGCTACTAGACAACCAGTCTCCACCGAGCACCAACCGTAGTTTGAACGGCGCAACTGCCACCCAATTTACAGCCAATGTAGTTCAAGGAGCCACTTATTATTGGCAGGTTGTAACCACCGACCTTTCCGGTAACAGCACTCCTTCTGCAGTATTTGATTTTAAAATAGACTAATTACTGGGGCGGTTTAATCAGGCCAACAGTTATTTTAGTTATTTTGACTAGTTATTATTGAACTGATTCATGGTTCTAGCCAAACCCGCAAGGACAAAAGATTCTATCAATGCAGCAGATTTTTCCAAGCGTTCTTTTAGTTTTTCACGTTCCTCCACGGACCATTCTCCTAACACATAATCTACCTGTCTTCCTGCACCAAAATCTGCACCTACACCAAATCTATAGCGGTTGTATTGGACGGTATTTAAATTTTCTTGAATGTCTTTTAAGCCATTGTGGCCGCCATCTGATCCCTTCGCCTTAAGGCGGATGCTACCAAAGGGCAAGTGAATGTCGTCTGTTACTACCAACACATTTTCCATAGGAATTTTCTCTTTTTCCATCCAGTACATGACCGCTTTTCCGCTGAGGTTCATATAGGTACTAGGCTTTAAGAGCATTAGACTTCTTCCCTTTATTTTAACCGTAGCCAAGTCCCCTAATTTTTGGGTTTCAAAAGATTGCTCGTGCTTGTGTGCCAAGGCCTCTACTATTTTAAAACCAATATTGTGTCTGGTTTCAGCATATTCAGCGCCTATGTTTCCGAGGCCAACAATCAGGAATTTTTTCATGTGCTACGCTAGTTTGTAAGATATAGTGGTAAAAATAAAAAAAGCATCCCAAACCAGGTGGCTTGGGATGCTTAAAATAAAAAGTTTCTACTGGATTACTCCGCAGCAGCTTCTGCAGTTGCCTCAGCACCATCTGCACCATCTGCACCTTCTGCACCTTCTTCATCTTCTTCTTCTTCATCTCCTCCAACAGCGGTTCTAGATGTTTTCACTTGAACAATAGCAGTACTTTCAGGTTGTAAGAAAGTATATTTTTCGTCCAATAATGAAGATACAGCAATGGTACCACCAATCTTAAGTTTTGAAATATCTACAGAAAAGAAATCTGGTAAGTCACCTGGCAATGCCTTGATCATTAACTTACGTTTTCTAAACAACATACGACCCCCGTTTCTAACCCCTGGAGAGTTTCCTTCTAACTGTACAGGAATACTCATAGTTACTGGCTTGTCGCTGAATAATTGATAGAAATCTATGTGTAAGATTTTATCTGTTACAGGGTGGAATTGAATGTCTTGTAATACCGCATCAATTTTAGTTCCATCTGCTAAATCTACCGTTACTGTATGTGCGTTTGGAGTGTAGATTAACGGTTTAAATGCCAGCTCTGCAGCTGAAAAATGTACTGGTTTGTCTCCTCCGTAAATTACGCAAGGAACCATTCCAGCATTACGCAAGGCCTTTGTTGCTTTTTTGCCCACGCTTTCTCTTTGTGATCCTTTAATAGTAATAGATTTCATGTTCTAAATTTAATTATTAATAAATAGTCCCCCTCGGGACGTTCTTACATTAAAAACTTTGAGCTAATAGAAGTGTTGGTATGCACCCTTTGCATTACGTCTGCAAAAAGGTCTGCACAGCCAATCACCCTAATCTTATCGCTTTGTTGTTTGAGTGGAATAGAATCGGTCACGATCAATTCCGCTAATTTTGAATTTTCAATACGCTCGTAAGCGTTCCCAGAAAGAATGGCATGTGTTGTAATAGCCCTTACGCTTAAAGCGCCTCGTTCCATCATTAAATCTGCCGCTTTGGTCAGTGTTCCGGCAGTGTCTACCATGTCGTCTACCAAGACCACATTTTTACCAGTTACTTCACCAATCAGCTCCATATGGGAAATTATATTGGCCTTCTCTCTTTGTTTATAGCAAATCACTACGTCGCTTTCTAAGGCTTTAGAATAGGCATAAGCTCTTTTGGAACCGCCCATATCTGGAGACGCAATGGTTAAATTTTCTAGGTTTAGGCTTTTTAGGTAAGGCAAGAATAAGGTAGAGGCAAACAAATGGTCTACAGGTTTTTCAAAAAAACCTTGAATTTGGTCTGCATGAAGGTCCATGGTAATGATCCTTGTTGCGCCTGCAACTTCTAGCATTTTAGCCACTAATTTAGCAGCAATAGGCACCCTAGGCTTGTCTTTTCTGTCTTGTCTGGCCCAGCCAAAATACGGCATCACTGCCGTAATGTGCCTGGCCGATGCTCTTTTGGCAGCGTCCAACATTAACAGCATTTCCATTAAATTCTCAGAACTTGGGTTGGTAGAACCCACAATAAAAACCCTAGATCCACGAACAGACTCTTCAAAAGAAGGCTGGAATTCTCCATCGCTGTATTTAGACGTAATTACTTTTCCAATAGGGGCGCCAAAAGATTTAGCAATCTTCTCTGCTAGGGCCTGACTTTGGGTGCAAGCAAAAATTTTAGGTTCTGGTTGTATATATGGCATGCTTAAAGCGGGTTTGGTTCCAGTTCTAAGTTCCTTAATATTAAGGAGCTGCAAATTTATACATTTATTTCAGTTGCCACAGTGAAATGTTTCTTTTTTTTAGGAAGATTCTCAATTTATTTTCTACTTTTGCCTTCCAATTTTAGGAGAACCTGATTCTCTAACATTTGCTCGAGTGGCGGAATTGGTAGACGCGCTGGATTCAAAATCCAGTTCCTTTGGAGTGTGGGTTCGATTCCCACCTCGAGTACAATAACCCTTGTTAATCATATGATTATGAAGGGTTTTTTGTTTTGCACCAATGACTCCGATCTAAATCTCCTATAATCCCCTGTTATTTACAGCGATAAAAAGATACCTGCACCTCAAACAAATAGACTATTATTTGTTAATGAATTTATTATATAATTTAACCTTACCAGAGTAATTAAGCATCATTTGAATCCTTTTAACTACATTAGTTATTTCTATTTAAGAA
>ENA-ORCY01000045-ORCY01000045.1-marine-metagenome-genome-assembly--contig:-NODE-45-length-100398-cov-8.709722_pt1 | contig 100398 bp, 90 predicted proteins | sample MGYA00248634_ERZ508507 | MGnify/ENA primary metagenome ERZ508507 (study PRJEB26178, sample SAMN06266269) | marine metagenome | isolation source: Columbia River Estuary | place: USA:Columbia River... | reverse complement strand
CTACCGTCAAGCAGTTACTGCAGCAGGAAGTGGTTGTATGGCAGCGCTTGATGCTGAGCGTTATTTAACTTCAAAAGGACATTAATGTCTAGCGCCCCTCATATGCGCATTAGTTTAGACAAACTAGTATTCTTTGGCTATCATGGATTGTATGCAGAAGAAAAAAAATTAGGCAACACTTATATCATAGATGTACTTATTGATTTCACACCGAAGCAATCAAGCATTAACCATTTAGAGCAGACCATTGACTATGTGCAGGTATATGCACTCATCAAAAAATGGATGGCCATACCAACCCCTTTATTAGAAACCTTGGTGGGTAATATGGCCGATGATATTTTAAATACAGAAGTACTAGCCGAAAAAGTAATGGTTAAAATTACCAAACAGCATTTACCTATTGCTGAATTTGAAGGAACTGCATCGGTTTTAATAGAAAAATCGAGAGGCTAATTTTTTTCGTAATTATATTTTCTTATTCTTCCACCTCATGGAATGTATATATAAATAAGAAGGTACGAGTAAAGAAATCCAATAAATAATTTCACATACCCAGCCAATCGTAATGGGCAATTGATAATACTCAATAGTTAAGTAAGCGTAAATAATATAAATTATAATAGCCAAAAATTCAATTGCTAAATTAATTTTAGATTGCCCAGTTCCAGTAACCGCGTTCAACCAAATAGTAGCAATAGACATAAGTACTAAGGCAAAAGATACTACTCTTAAAACGGGAATACCTTCTTGCATAAAACCTTCTCCCTGCCCATAAATAGATAAAAAAGGTTCTGCAAATACATTTAATAGTAAACATACCAATAAAGCAAAACCTATACTCCATTTAACTATTTTATTAATTAAAGGAATGACTTCGTCCTGTAAACCTTGTCCAATAATATTACTCACCATGGTATTAGCAGTAGCAGCAAAAGCCCAGGTAAAGCTTCCAAAAAATCCGAATATATTACGCATGGCATTGGATACCGCTAAAGCCTGTTCGCCTCTATGTTCAATTAAAATATAAAAGAACTCCCAGCTAATAATGCTAATCATATACTGCATCATAATGGGAGAAGACTGCACTAATATTAATTTAATATAGTCCCATTGTACTGAAAAGCTTTTGAATAGTTCAAAACGCGCACCAATTTTTTGATAGTGAATAACTAAGTATATCACAAATAAGCCCATTACTTCAGATATAATGGATGCGTAGGCTGCTCCATTTAAACCCATGGCGGCAAAACCAAAATGACCAAATATTAAACTGTAATCAAAAAAGATATTAAAAATTGCTTCAGTGGCAGTTCCTATAATTAAAAATTTACTTTGATTAGTGCCTACAAGAAGTGCATTACGCATTTGATAAATAAATAGAAAGGGGATACCCCAAATTCTAATTTTTAAAAATTCAATCACTTTATCGGCTCTTTGTGTATCGTTTAATACACTATGAAATATACTAGGGGCAACAAAATAAGTAAATAAGATACCTACCACTGATAAGAATAAGGAGATAATAACTCCTTGAGAAAATAAGACCCCAATTTCATCAATTCTATTTTCACCCGCCCTGCGTGAAATAAGGGCTTGTAAACCATTGTTCAAACCCTGGCCCATTACCCCAAAAATTAAATAATAGACACCAATAATACCTCCAATGGCCAATGCCTCTGAACTTAAAGCCCCTAAGAAAATATTATTAATGACGAAGTTCACTTGAGGCACCATAATGGCTAAAGCAATGGGCAAAGAAATAGACAGAATTTGCTTACTACTAACGGTAACTTGTAAGGAAGGGGTAGTTGGACTCATGCTCATATATTTGCAAATCTACAATTAGTTTTAGCAAAGAACTGCCTCTTTTTTTATATCATTGCATAAGAATTAGCACTATGGCCAACAAGAAAATAGGGTTTTATGGGAAATTAGAAAGCACTGCTAATAATAAGGTAGAGAATTTATATATCGTAGTCAATAATACTAGCATTGTTTTTGTTGTAAAGAATATTGTAAAAAATGAGTTTGTATCTATTGAGCATTTTGAACAAACCGAAGAGGCTACTAGTTGGAGCCCTTTATTAGCTTATTTGCAAAATAATTCAAGTCTAATTCAGAATTACTATAAAAATATATTTCTTGTCATTAATAGTAATAGGCTCATACTTTCTCAAACCGATACTAAAGACAACCTACTATCAGCGTCACATGAATTGGAATTAATTCATGGTCATAAATTTGATGAAGAAATTTATACAAGCTCGGTAGGAGATAAGCATTTTTTAATTTATGGTATAGCCGATGAGTTATCTGCAATACTAAATAGGTATTTCCCTTCAGGTAAATGGCAGCATTATACTAGTTATTTCTTGGGAAATGTGCTTGATACTGAAGTGCAGGTAAGAATTTTTGAAGACTGTTTCATTATATACATTATAGAAAAAGGTATTACCAAGCTTTTGAATTATTATACATTAGAAGGCGAAGATCAGAATATATATACTTTACTCAATAGCTGTATCAATGCAGGTATTGATACCAATACTTTTTTACTCAAAGTTTGGGGCTATGAAGAAGGAAAGCATAACTTCATTACAAAGGCAGTGCCGTATTTTGCAGCCAAGCAAATCATTCAGATTGAGCAAGTACCTAATGCTTATTCATCCTATTTTATTTTTTAATGAGAATTATTTCAGGCAAATATGGAGGTAGAAGAATTAGTCCTCCGACTAATATGCCTCATACAAGGCCTACCACCGATGTAGCAAAAGAAGGGCTATTTAATATTTTACAAAGCAGAATTAATTTAGACGGGGCTAGTACTTTAGATTTATTTGGGGGCACGGGTTGCATTAGTTATGAATTAGCTTCAAGAGGGGCAAGTGCTTTAACTATTGTGGAGAAGGACAATCAAATGCTTGACTTTATTAAAAAAAATATAGAACAATTTAAAATAGAAAATGCGCAATTACTGCGTATGGATGTATTTCAATATTTAAATACATGCACTCAGCAATTCGATTTTATTTTTGCAGGCCCGCCTTATGCCTTAACCACTATCGACGATTTGCCTAGGATAATTGTAGAGCGAAAATTAATTTCTCCAGAAGGGTATTTTATATTAGAGCATACGCCTCGTAATAATTATGAAAGTTTTGCAGGGTTTAGTTTCCAACGTAATTATGGGGCTACGGTATTTAGTTTTTTCGAATAGTTAAAACGAATTCTATGTTAAAGTCAGTTGCTAGAAAAGAATTATTAGCCAAAAGAAAAAATTTGACGGCAAGTGAATGTCTTAAATGGGATGACTTACTACTTATACAATTTCAAAAACTAGACTTTTCGAATGTACATACAGTGGCAAATTTTTATCCACTTGAAAATCATAACGAGCCCAATAGTTTATTATTTACGCGTTATTTAAAACTGATGATTCCGGGTATACAAATGGTTTACCCAGTGGTTAATTCCCTTAGTGCAAACATTAACTTTTATAAAGAATCAGAAGAAATTCAATTCAATGATTGGGGTATTGCAGAACCTACTAGTAATGAAATGGTAGAGCCATCTTCCATTGATGCAGTCATTGTACCCTTAATTGGCTTTGATCTTAGAGGGCACCGCATTGGTTATGGGAAAGGCTTTTATGACAAATACTTTGAAAACTACCCTAAACAAAGGCCTAGAATAGGGGTTTGCTATTTTGAGCCTCTTTCAAATATTGAGGATACCCATGAATTTGATGTACCTTTGACCCATTGTATTACGCCTTGGAATAGTTATGAATTTTAACAATGTATTTTTAAAATCCTTTAGAGTTTTACTTTTACCATTTGCACTTATCTATGGTTGGATTGTTTTTGTAAGGAATTGGATGTATGCTAATCAGTATCTCAAATCAACTTCATTTAATGTTCCCCTCATTTGCATTGGTAATTTATCTATGGGAGGGACGGGTAAATCGCCGATGGTAGAACATCTGCTTTCCATCCTATCCGAAGACTATAAAATAGCTACTTTAAGTAGAGGGTATAAAAGAAAAACAAAGGGTTATGCCTTAGCCAACGATGCTTCGACCGCATTAGAAATTGGAGATGAACCGATGCAGTTTCATTTAAAATTTCCAAATGTAGCCGTATCGGTAGGAGAAAGACGCATAGAGGCAATGGCACAGTTAATTCAAGATGTACCAAAAGTGGAAGCTATAATTTTAGACGATGCTTTTCAACACCGAGAAATTAATGCAGGATTTAATATTTTGCTTACCGAGTATGACAATTTGTTTTGTGACGACTTTTTTATTCCTACAGGAGATTTAAGAGACGATAGAAAATCGGCTGGAAGAGCAGATATTATTATTGTTACCAAATGTCCAGCGAACTTAAGCTTGGAGGAAAAAGAAGAAATTACAGAAAAAATAGACCCTGCTTTACACCAGAGTTTGTTTTTTACCACCATTGCTTATGGAACACCTTATCATATTTATAACCCTTCCGATCAATGGGTTTTAACTTTAAGGGACGAAGTTTTACTGGTATGTGGAATAGCCAACCCCTTACCTTTAAAAAATTATTTACACGAAAACACCAATACGTATTATCAATTAAGTTATAACGATCATCATATTTTCTCTATTGAAGACTTACAAGAAATAAAAGAAAAATTAGATGATATTCAATCAAAAAGCAAACTAATATTAACAACAGAAAAAGATGCTGTAAGACTGGTAAAATATACGGAAGAGCTACATTCCCTTCCATTATATGTATTACCTATAAAGCCAAAATTTTTATTTGAAGCGGAGAATATTTTTAATGAACTCGTTAAAAATTATGTTGCACAATTTTACAAAAAAATAAATGGGAACTAGAAAGAACGACAAGAAAACAAAAAAAACAACGACGAAACATACGCATATCGTTACCTCTTATAAGGGGGTGCTAGATATTGCTAAATCGGGTATGGGTTTTGTGATGGTATCAGGTTTGGAAAACGATATATTGGTTTATCCAAACGATTTTAACACCGCCTTAAAAGGCGATGAAGTAAGTGTGAAGATCACAAAAATTAGACAATCTTCAGGAAAGAAAGAAGGTAAAATATTAGAAGTACTTAAAAGAAAACAAGTATCCTTTGCAGGCACTATGCAGGTAAAAGAAAAAATTGCTTTTTTTATTCCAAGTACGGTAACACCTATGCCAGATATTTTTATTCCTATGGGAAAATTAAATGGGGCAAAGGATAAAGACAGGGTTATTGTTCAATTAACGAAATGGGAAAAAGCCTCTAGAAAACCAGAAGGAGAAGTCTTAAGAATATTTACTCCAGAACAAGAGAATGATTTAGCCATGCAATCTATTGTGGCGGAAGCAGGTTTTGCTTTATCCTTCAGCGATGAAGTAAATGCCTTTGCAAGATCCTTATCAGATAAAATTGATGCTACAGAACTTGCTAAAAGAAAAGACTATAGAAAAGTACTCACATTTACCATTGACCCCGTTGACGCCAAGGATTTTGATGACGCTATTTCTTATCAAACATTAGCCAATGGCAATTTAGAAATTGGAGTGCATATTGCCGATGTAAGTCATTTTGTACAACCAGGTACAGCCGTTGATAAAGAAGCTTATGAAAGAGCTACTTCGGTGTATTTGCCAGACAGAGTGTATCCAATGCTTCCTGAACGTATATCCAACGAACTATGTTCTTTAAGACCAAACGAAGACAAACTTACTTTCTCTGCCTGCTTTGAAGTAGATGCGCAAGGAAAAATAGTGAATACTTGGTTTGGTAAAACCATTATACATTCTGATAGAAGATTTACTTACGAGCAAGTACAAGAAATTATTGATACTAAAATAGGGGATCATTCTAATGAAATTTTATGGTTATTAGATTGGACACAAAAATTAAGAAAAGCAAGATTTGATAATGGTGCTATTAATTTCTCTTCACAAGAAGTTCGCTTTACTTTAGATGAAAAAGGAAAGCCTACCGGTATTACTATTAAAGAAAGTAAAGAGTCGCATCAATTAATTGAGGAGTTGATGTTAAAAGCAAATCAACTCATTGCACAAAAAATGGGTCAGGTAAAGATTAAAAAAGAAACCCTGCCTTTCCCTTATCGTGTGCATGATCAACCCAATGAAGAAAAATTATCGCCCTTTATCATATTTGCAAAGAAACACGGCTATCCTTTTGATATTTCTACGCCCACCCAAATTGCACATAGCTTCAATGCTTTAATGATTGCTGCCAAGGGAAAACCAGAACAGCATGTACTAGAGCAACTTGGTATTAGAACCATGGCCAAGGCGGTGTATACTAGTGATAATATTGGACACTATGGTTTAGGTTTTGAATACTATTGTCATTTTACTTCACCTATTAGAAGGTATCCCGATATTTTAGTACACCGTATTGTACAATCAGTTTTAGTAGAGCGTCCCATTAACGATGCAGAACTAGAACAAAAATGTGTGCATTGCAGTGAAAGAGAGCGTGCCGCTATGGAATCGGAAAGAGCAGCTAATAAATACAAGCAGGTTGAATTTATGCGTGATTATTTAGGACATAGTTTTGAGGGCATCATTAGTGGTGTATCAAGCTTTGGATTCTGGGTAGAAACCATTGAACATAAATGTGAGGGACTAGTAAGTGTAGTTTCTTTATCTAAATTCGACGACTTCAGATTAGTGGAATCGGATTATGCCTTAGTGGGTATGAGATCGGGTCGCAAATTTAATATGGGTGATAAAGTCACTATTAAAGTCGTAGCCGCTAGTTTAGAGAAAAGACAATTAGACTATGAGTGGGATCAAACCAAAGCAGCCGAAAGTTCTACTATTTAATTTCTGTTGTTATTTCTTCAAAGACAATACCTTCTTCTTTTAAACTTTTCAAAATAGGTTTATAAATAGAAGGGTGGATAGGAATATGTAATCCTGTAATTTTAATTTCACCTTTTAAATAAGCACAAACTCCCATGGCTAAGGGTAATCCCACCGTAGTAGCCATGGCGGTTTCTGTTGCATTTTTTCCTTTTTGCACCATTGAACTTTGCACTAAATATTTTTTAGCATCTAATGCGTATTCAATTTCGTGCATCATGACCACCATATCTTTATCGGTAGGTGCTAATTTCCATTTATTTTCAAGTATCCATTGCAAAATAGCTGCACTGGTCTTATACTGAGCAGGAATAGGAGTTTCGCTATTAAAACCTATATACTCAAATTGAGTTTTAATAATATCATTACTTAAAAAAGCAGCGTATTTATTTTCTAATGAATGCGTTTGTAAATGATTTTGTATCCAATCTTTAATACTTGTGTTTTCTTTTAAATGAATTACAGATTCATCTGTTAAACCTAATTGCACAATGGCATTCCATCCCAGAAAAAAATGAGGATGTCTTAAAGTAGTTCTAATAAAATTCTGCACTTTATCTAAACTATAGGTATCAATGTAAGACAATGAATTTCTATTGGGGTAGTAGGAAAGCTCCCCTAAACTAGGCAGTTCGACACTAGGTGCATTTTCAAATAAATTATCATAGCCAAGTTTTTTTTCTTGTCCATGCTCCATATACAAGGCACCAGATTTTCCAGCTAGAATAATATTATTCGCATTCCAGCTAATTTTATAATGCCAAGGGTTGTTATCGCTTTCAGGGGCAATTAAGCCACCACAATGCGATTTAAACCCAGTAATTTTTCCTCCTTTATCTTGAATGGAATGAATGAGTTCCATGGCACTCATATGGTCAATACCAGGATCTAAGCCCATTTCACATAAAACTAAAATTTGCTTCTGCTCAATGACAGCAGCCATTGATTTCATATTATCGTCTACATAAGAAGCTGTAAAAAGGGGTTTGCCATATTGCACGCAATCTTGTGCCACCAAAAAATGTAAACTAGGAGGTAACATGGACACCACCACAGTGGCTTTCTCGATCAAGGCAGCCCTGTTTTCTTTGTTTTCTATATCAATTCCTACAGCATGACCATTAGGGGCATTATTCCACTTAGAATTAGCCACAGCTGCATTCCCATCTGCTAAGACAATATACCAGTTGTTTTCAACTGCCTTTGTTTGCAAATACTGTATTAAAACAGTGGCCGATTTACCAGCTCCAATTACAAGAATTTCAGGGTTCATTTTAGCGCGTATAAGTCATTAAAAATCCGAGCTTTAAAGTTAGTAATTCTTACCCACAACTGTGGATAAAAGAACGCAAAATTTAAGGGTTAAAAATAGCAAAAAAGGCCTTGAAAAGTTATCTTCGTTTACACTTAAAATGGGCTTAAAAAACCACTCATTTTTGCTTAAAAGAAATAAACATTATGGAAGATAATATCAATGAAAATTTAGGTACAGAAGCCACCCAAGATAATGACCGTGTTATAAGAATCAATATCGAAGAGCAAATGAAAACCTCTTACATCGACTATTCAATGTCGGTAATTGTAGGTCGTGCATTACCTGATGTCAGAGATGGTTTTAAACCGGTTCACCGCAGGGTTTTGTATGCGATGAGTGAATTGGGCAACAATAGCAATAAAGCGTATAAAAAATCGGCGCGTATAGTGGGAGAAGTAATGGGTAAGTTTCACCCACACGGTGATACTGCCATTTACGATACACTTGTTCGTATGGCACAGGAGTGGACTATGCGTTACACTTTAGTAGATGGCCAGGGTAACTTCGGAAACCAAGATGGTGACCCACCAGCTGCTATGCGATATACAGAAGCAAGATTACAGAAGATTTCAGAAGCCATGTTGGACGATTTAGAAAAAGACACCGTCGATTTTCAATTAAATTTTGACGATAGTTTATCTGAGCCTTCTGTATTACCATCACGTATTCCTCAATTATTAGTAAATGGTTCTTCAGGTATTGCGGTAGGTATGGCCACCAATATGCTTCCTCATAATTTATGTGAAGTAGTAGATGGTTGTATTGCCTATATTGATAATAGAGATATTACAGTAGAAGAATTAATGCAGTTTGTGAAAGCACCCGATTTTCCAACTGGTGGTGTGATATACGGAATGGAAGGTGTGAAACAAGGTTTAATGACAGGTCGTGGTAGAGTAGTGCTGCGTGGAAAATGTAATGTTGAAACGAAAGCAAATGGTCGTGAATTAATAGTCATCAACGAAATTCCTTACCAAGTTAATAGAGATAATTTAACAGACCGTATTGGACAGTTAGTAGTGGATAAAACCATTGATGGTATCACGCATGTAAACAACGAAAGTAATAAGCGTGAAGGAACACGTATTGTTATTGAACTTCGCAAGGATGCAGTGGCGCAAGTAATCATTAATCAATTATTTAAGTACACAGAATTACAAACAAGCTACGGTATTAACAATGTAGCCTTAAGTAAGGGCCGTCCTAAAATTTTAAACTTACGCGATTTAACGAGCGAATTTATTGAGTTTAGAATGGAAGTGGTTATTCGTCGTGCAAAATTTGAATTAAGAAAAGCACAGGAGCGTGCGCATATTTTAGAAGGATATTTAATTGCCTTAGACCATTTAGATGAAGTCATTCGTTTAATTCGTAGTTCAGCGAATCCAGAAGCAGCTAAAGAAAGTTTGATGACTGCAGGCTGGGGCATTTCTGATATACAAGCGAAAGCCATATTGGAATTGAGATTACAACGTTTAACGGGCATGGAGCGTGAGAAAATTAAAGAAGAATTTGAACACTTAATGCAAATTATAAAATCGTTAAATGAATTATTAGGTAGCGAGCATTTACGTTTTGAACTCATCAAAACTGAATTATTGGAAGTAAAAGAAAAATTTGGTGATGCACGTAAAACAGAGATTCAATATTTAGCCGATGAAATGAAATTAGAGGATTTAATTGAAGAGGAAGATGTAGTTATTACCATTTCACATTTAGGCTATATTAAAAGAACAGCTGTTTCTGAATACCGTCAACAAAAAAGAGGTGGTCGCGGTGCCATGGGTACCAAGACAAGAGACGAGGATTTTGTAGAGCATTTATTTATAGCTTCTACACATGATACCATGTTGTTCTTTACTGAAAAAGGAAGATGTTTCTGGTTGCGTGTGTATGAAATTCCAGAAGGTGAAAAAACAAGTAAGGGTAGAGCCGTACAGAACTTAATTCAAATACCACCTGATGATAAAGTAAAAGCTATTATTGAAGTGCGTAAGTTGGATGATAAAGACTATGTACAAAATCATTTCATTATTCTATGTACTAAGCGTGGTATTATTAAGAAAACATGTTTAGAAGATTTCAGTCGTCCAAGAGTAAGTGGTGTGAATGCCATTACCATTAATGAAGGAGATGAATTATTAGCAGCGCGTTTAACCGATGGTAATAATGAAGTCATGATGGCGGTGAAGTCGGGTAGGGCTATTCGTTTCCCAGAAGAGAAAGTGCGTCCAACAGGTCGTGGTGCCATTGGAGTTGCTGGTATTGAAGTTGACAATGAGAACGACGAAGTGGTAGGTTTAGTTTGTGTACACAAAGATGATAAAGAGCGTACCATACTTGTAGTAAGTCAACAAGGTTTTGGAAAGAGAACCGCTATTGAAGAATATAGAATTACCAACCGTGGAGGTAAGGGAGTTAAAACCATTAATGTAACGGAGAAAACTGGTGGGCTAGTGGGTATCATGGATGTAAAAGAAAAAGAAGATTTAATTATTACTTGTAAATCGGGTGTCACTATTCGAACTAGAATTACGGATATTCGCGAAGCAGGTCGTGCAACACAAGGCGTTACTTTAATTCGTTTAGATGAGGGTGATGAAATTGCCGCAACATCTAAGATTGAAGAACAAGATGAGTCTGCAGCAGATTTGGAAGAGGGTACAGAGCCAACAGCGACTGCTGATGGTGCTGATAATACTCAAACCACAGAGGCAACAGATAATCCTGAAACCCCAGTCGTTGAATAAAAACCAATCAACACAAATCCATACACTAAATAGAATATAAACTATAACTTTAGCAGGCAATAATTCATAATAAAAATAGATCTATGAAAAAATTAATGAGTGTTTTAACCATTTTGTTGGCAATGCATACAGTGCAGGCACAAGATTTTGATAAAGTAAAAACAAATCTTTTATTAGGTAAAACCGACGACGCAAAAGCCGATTATGACAAGGTTCTTACTAAAAAAGCAAACTTAGCAGGCACAGCAGCAGCTTATTATTGGAAGTCTAAAATTTATAGCGCTTATAATAAGGATGCTGTGAAATATCCAAATGCTTATATTGAATCAAGGAAAGCATTAGAAGAGTATATGAAGGCTGAACCTAGTTTACAATTAGCTAAAGACAATGGTCAAGAGCCTTTCTTTGATGTCTATATTAAAAGCTTTAAAGGTGGGGTAGATAGTTTTAATGTAAAAGCTTGGAAGGGTGCTGCTGAATATTTTATAGATGTAGTAAAATACAGCGATATCATATTTACTCAAGGTTGGGCCTCTTCTAAACAAAAATTTGACACGACTGCGCTAATTTATGCAGGCTATTCAAGCCAAAATGCAGGTAATTTAGAGGAAACTATTTTCTATTATAAAAGATTACTTGATAATAAAGTAGCAACTCCTGAATTAGTAGATGTATACAGATACTTATTAATTCAATTAATTGATAAAAAAGACAAAGCACAATTTGATACTTATCTAGCATTGTCTGTTGCTGCTTATCCTAATGAAAGCTGGGTAGAGTATAGTACTGACTATATCGACAAGAACTTAAGCATTGATGAGAAAGTAGCCATGTTTGATAAATTAGTAGCAGGTGGTACTATTTCAGAACTAGAGTGTCAAATGTTTGGCGATATGTTTATGTCTGGGAAAAGTGCAGAAGGTATTAGTCAAGATAATGCAGCTAAATACACTTCGAAAGCTTCAGAGGCCTACAAAAAGGCTTACACGATGAATACTAAAAACTATGCCGCTGCATTTAACGCAGGCATTAGTCATTATAATGCATACACTGTTTTAGATGAAAAAGTATCTGTTAATATAAAAGCGCTTCAAACAATTAATTCCACTAAACCAGTAGCTCCCAAGGATCCTAAAAAGAAGGCAGCTTTTGATGCATTTTATAAAGCCAAAATAGATTCTGTAAGAAAAATAAATACAAGCCTTGATGCCCCGATAAAAGAAAACGTTGACGCTGCCATTGAGTGGATTGATAAGGCTTATAATGTTATCAAAGACAAAGAGAAATTAGAAAGAGGTGAAAAGAATGTAGCCTTAAGATCGGTTGATTTCTTAGCAACTTTATATGCTTATAAAAGAGATAAAGCTAGAGGCAAGGATCAAAAAGCTTTTGACGAATTCGATGCTAAATTTAATATCTACGATCAACTACACGACAAGTATCAGTAGAATAGTAGTATTTTATAAAAAAAGCCGACCCAATATATTATTTGTAGGGTCGGCTTTTTTTTAATCTCTTAACACCACGGTAATTTTATAGTTTTTAGTTTCATTAAAATCTACTGTAATATCCTGACCGCCAAATCTAAAAACGGCTTGAATAGGGAAGATGACATTTTGAAAAATATAGATATTTCTTTTTTGTTGATTGGTTCTAGGAAACATCTCTTGGAAGGACCCCTTATTAAATGTATATTCAGTTAAAGTAGGTTTAGGCATTTCGCCAGATAAAGTAGCTGTACCACCTGAAACTGATTCAACACTCACTTCAATAATATTTCCACTTGGATTTGCAGGTTCAGATGTAATACTGGCATTACTTATCATGTATGACTTACTTATAACTTTATAGGGATATTCATACATTCCAATGTAAAGGTCTTTTTTCCAATAGCCAACCAGGGTAGTATCTCTATCATATATGGTTTTATAGCTTAATTCGCCATAACCTTCTTTTTTTCCTTTTTTAAAGCTGCCTTTAAACACACTGCCTGAGGTATCTGTCAAAACACCCATACCATCTGGTTGACCATTTTTTTGATCGCCCACATAGGTGGTTGCTGCTTGGTTATTAGTTTGTGCATTTAAATTGTTTACTTGACATAGGATGGTTAAAGCAATTAAACAGGAGATGGTCGTTTTCATATTGATAATTTATTTACTAATTTATATAGATCTAGTAAAGTTAGGGTTTAGATATTTCAAAGCTATGGATAGCAGGCCTCATATTTAATAATAGTCTATTTAACATAATGTTAATTATAAGCGTAAAATATAGGTTTAAATGGGTCAAATGTCTGTAAATCAATAGTATTGTATTTAGTATAGATAAGTCTAGATAGAGTGCTTAGATAGTAATTACGAGTATGAATGTATAGGATTTAAGTCTAGCCTATATGCAATTCAGTAGTAATTAATTCGAGTAATTATTCAGTATTAATTAGTATTTTGTATATCAATTTAACCTCTAATCATATCTAATTTAAATACAATGGCAAATAATGTAAGTCGTAGAAAGTTTGTACAAAATGCAGGATTATCCTCTATTGCTTTGGGGCTTAGTCCACAATTTATAAAGGCACAATCAACTGCTAAAATGGATAAAGTACGTATAGGTATTATAGGTACTGGTTATAGAGGTCAGAGCCATTTAGAGATGCTTTGCCAACGAAAAGACACTGTTATTGTCTCTTTTGCCGATCCAGACCCTAGAATGTTAGCCGATGCCCAAAAGATACTTAAAGATGCCGGCAGACCAGCTGCTCTAGAGTTCAAAAATGGCAACGAAGACTACAAAAACCTTTTACAAAGACATGATATTGATGCAGTTATCATTGCAACACCTTGGGAATGGCATATCTCACAGGCCTTAGAATCTATTAAAAATGGTATTATTCCAGGTGTAGAGGTTTGTGGAGCCATTAAGCTATCCGATTGCTGGGATATTGTTAATGCTAGTGAAAAAGCAGGAATTCCTGTGATGTGTTTAGAGAATGTTTGTTACCGAAGAGACGTATTAGCCGTATATAATATGGTTAAAAAAGGCCTATTTGGTGAATTATTACACTTACAAGGTGGTTATGAGCACGATTTAAGAGGGGTAAAATTCAATAGCCCTAACTCCTCTGATAGTGCTTCTGGTGTTGAGTTTGGAGAAGGTAAAGGCTTCAGTGAGGCTGCCTGGAGAACCAACCACTCCTTATATAGAAACGGAGAACTATACCCAACCCATGGTTTAGGTCCTATAGCGATGATGACAGATATTAATAGAGGAAACCTTTTAACTAGGCTATCATCGGTTGCTACTAAAGCAAGAGGTTTACATAAATATATAGTTGAACACCCTAAAGGTGGTGATAATCACCCTAATGCGAAATTAAAATTTAAATTAGGAGACATCGTAACGACTACCTTACAAACGGCTAATGGGGAGACGATGCTACTTACCCACGACACCAATTCACCTCGTCCTTATAATTTAGGGTTCAGGGTTCAAGGAGTTCAGGGTTTATGGCAGGACTATAGTTCAGGGCAGTTCAAAGCGGGACATATATATATAGAAGGCATTTCTCCAAAAGCGCATCAATGGGAAAACCCAGAAGCCTACTTAAAGCAGCACGATCATCCATTATGGAAGAAATATGAGGCGGATGCCGAGGGTGCTGGTCATGGTGGTATGGACTTTTTTGTAGTCAATGCCTTTGTAGAGTGTATTAAAAGAAAGGTTCCTTTCGAATTAGATGTATATGACTTAGCTACTTGGTATGCCATTACACCGCTTTCTGAAAAATCGATTGCTGAAAATGGACAGATGCAATTAATACCAGACTTCACAAGAGGTAAATGGAAAAATAGAAAGAATAATTTTGCAATGAATGAAGATTATTAATAATCGACCCCTACTCTATTTATTCTAACTAGTTCAGTTTATTATACTGTTCTAATAATCGTATTTGATTCAGCGTGCGCACTAAGTTTTGGCCCTCATACTTAGCACCATAGTATATATCATTGTTTAAATGGTCCGTTAAAAAACGTAGGGCTTGCATGTAAATCATAAATTGCCCACCATAGAAAAAGTGGTCCCTTTCAAAAGACGATAATTCATCTTGCATAAAATGCAAGTAGCCTTTTTCAAGCGCCTTCCACTTAGCGGTGTCCACCACTACTTTATTTAAATCTTTTTCTTCTTCTGAAACTTTACATAAACAAGTGCGGCACATATCACCTACATCACTTATAAAATAGCCCGCCATTACAGTGTCTAAATCAATCACGCAAATGGCTTTTTCTATGCCGTTATTTTTTTGAAATAATACATTGCTAATTTTTGTATCGTGATGGGTTACTCTTTTTTTAACCTCGGCATGATGTATAAATGCACTGTATATATCGACATATTTTTTATGCGCTGCTAAAAATGAAATGGCTTCTTTGGTTTCAGCAATTCTTTGTGCATTTCCTTTTACAATTGCCTCTGAAAACTGATGGTATCTTAAATTTAAATTATGAAAATCTGGAAGGCTATCTTTTAATTGACTGGCTTCAAAATTTTTCAGTATGGAAGTAAAACCTGAAAATTGCATGGCGGCCTGCTTTACTTGGTTTTCATTATCTAAAACACTTAAAGCATAGCCCTCTATTTTATGAAAAGCCCTATAATAGCCACCCTCCCACTGCACTAAAGTATTTCCATTCAGTGTAGGCACTAAATGCGTGAATAAATAGGAAGGATTGTTTTTTTGCAAGTAGCTAGAAATAGCATTTATATTATCATCAATAGCTGAAGGGTTTTTGAAAACACTATGATTAATACATTGCAAGATATAGGCACCCTTATTGGTTTGAATAGAATAAGTACTATTTATTAAGCCTTGTTGAATGGGCGCATAACTATCTACCTTCCAGCCATATAATGAAAAAATTTCTTGCATATAAATTTTATACTTAAAAGTACAAAAAATATGCGCATTGTTCGTACCTTGATCTTAATATAAATGAATGTATATGAGCATGGATCGAAGAAAGTTTTTGAACCTAAGTGGTTTAGGTATTTCAAGTTTTACCATCACTGGCTTTATACCTAAAACAGTACAAGAAATTACTGGAGGCTCGAATACAATTAACAATTTGAATGTATTGGTAAACCCTGTAGTGGTGGCTACCTGGGATGCAGGCTTGGCCGCTAACCTTGCCGCTTGGAAAATAATTGGTATGGGTGGAAAGGCTTTAGATGCGGTAGAAAATGGAGTAAAAGTAACTGAAGATGAAATTAATTGCTGTGTAGGTTTAAGCGGCAACCCCGATAGAGATGGTCATGTTACCTTAGATGCTTCCATCATGGATCATGAGTTTAATTGCGGATCTGTTGCTTTTTTAGAACGTATTAAGCATCCTATATCTGTGGCAAGAAGAGTAATGGAAAAAACACCACATGTAATGTTAGTGGGTGAAGGTGCTCAACAATTTGCCCTCTCTGAAGGTTTTACTTTAGAACCAGCTACTTTGTCAAAAGATGCAAAATCATCTTATGAAAACTGGTTAAAAAAATCGGAATATAAACCTGTTATCAATATTGAAAGAAAACAAGCAACAAGTCAATTAGACCCTTCTTTAATGGCACCTCCTAAATTAAGCAATGGAGAATGGAACCATGATACCATTGGAATGATTGCCTTAGATAGTTTTGGAAACTTATCTGGTAGTTGTACCACTAGTGGTGCAGGTTTTAAAATGAGAGGTCGTGTGGGTGACTCCCCTGTTATTGGTGCGGGTTTATATGTAGACAATGAAGTGGGTGCCGTAGTTGCCACTGGACAAGGTGAAGACGTCATTCGTGTGGCAGGCGCCAGTGCAGTAGTAGAACAAATGAGACAAGGTAAATCACCTGAGGAGGCTTGTAAATTTGTAGTGGAAAGAATAAGAAGAATAAAAAAAGAAAAGGCAAAAGATATTCAAATATGTTTTATCGCGCTGAATAAAAAAGGGGAAGCAGGTGCTTACGCATTACATAAAGGCTTTAATTTTGCGGTACATACCAAGGAGGGTAATAAATTATTTGAATCTTCTTCTTTAGATTAATTATATGTCTACAAAACTTGAGATTGCTGTATTTTCAGTAGAAGCTGCGGTCACAGCTTTAAAAGCAGGTGCGCATAGAATTGAATTTTGTGAAAACCCTTTAGAAGGCGGCACTACCCCCTCTTATGGAAGTTTAAAAACTTTAAGGTCTTATACTACTCAACCAGTATTTCCTATCATACGTCCTAGAGGGGGTGATTTTTTATATTCTAGATCGGAGTTTGAAGTAATGAAGTCCGATTTACTTATTGTTAAAGAACTAGGCTATTTAGGAGCCGTTATAGGATTATTGAATGCAGATGGAAGCATTGATACAAATCGTACCAAAGAACTTGTAGATATTGCGGGGTCAATGATGCAAATAAGTTTTCATAGAGCCTTTGATAGATGTATCGACCCTTTCAAGGCATTGGAAGATATTATTGCTACAGGTTGTAAGCGAATTTTAACAAGTGGTCAAGTACCCAATGCGGCAGATGCGCAACCCTTATTAAAAAAATTAATTGAACAAGCTGGTGACAGCATTATAATTATGCCAGGTTCTGGTGTACGTTCTAATAATATCAAAGAAATTATTCAAGCAACAGGCGCCAAAGAAATACATAGCAGTGCGCGTCAAATGCAGGCAAGTAAAATGTCGTATACAAAAGATTCGATGAATGAAAATTTACAAGCTACTGGAGTAGACATAGAAGAGATCAAAAAAATGTTAGCACAATTGTAATAGCCACTAATACAACATACGCACTCTAATGGTATGCTTCACTTCTTTTAATAGTGCAATAGCTGTTTTAGATAATTTAGAATCTACATCTAAAACTACATAGCCAATTTCATCATTGGTTTTTAAATACTGTCCCACAATATTTATTTTATTTTTAGACATCACTGTATTAATGGCACTCAATACACCCGGTACATTATTATGCATATGTAAAATACGATGTGCATTTTCAACAGGCGGCAAACTAATAGAAGGTATGGTATGAGAACCATAAGAAACCCCACGCTCTAAATATTGATATAATTTAATACTTACATCTTCTCCAATATTTTCTTGCGCTTCTTCCGTAGACCCACCAATATGTGGCGTCAGCAACACGTTGGCTAAGCCTTGTAGCGGTGTGGTGAAAACATCTCCGTTCTTTTCAGGTTCAATTGGAAATACATCAATGGCAGCCCCTCCTATTTTTTTATCAACAATAGCTTTACTTAAGGCATCTAAATCAACCACTTCACCACGCGCATAGTTTATTAATATAGATCCTTGTTTAAATTGACTTATAACCGACTTGCTAATTAAATTTTTAGTTTGACTGGTTTCAGGGACATGCAATGAAATAATATCAGAACTACTTACAATATCTTTTATAGATTTTGCGGGCTTGGCATTGCCTAAAGGTAATTTTGTTTCAATATCATAGAATTGAATTTTCATACCCATGGCTTCTGCCATGATACTTAACTGTGTACCAATATTGCCATAACCAATGATGCCTAAAGTTTTTCCTCTTAGTTCAAAACTTCCTTTCGCTTCTTTATTCCAAATGCCTTTATGTGCTGCTGTATTTTTATCGATAATTTTTCTAATGAGCATAATAGAAGCGCCAATGACTAATTCGGCAACACTTCTTGTATTACTATAAGGTGCATTAAATACGGCTACCCCTTTTTGCTTACATGCTTTTAAATCTACTTGGTTAATGCCAATACAAAAACATCCAATGGCTTGTAATTTTTTAGCGCTCTCTAATACTTTTTTAGAAATAAAGGTTTTAGAACGAATGCCTAAAATGTGCACGTCCTTAATAATCTTGATTAGTTCCTCCTCACTTAAAGCACCAGATACCTTTTTTACATCGGTATATCCCATGTCTTTAAAATACTGAACCGCCTTATCACTTATGTTTTCAAGGAATAAGACCTTAATTTTATCCTTAGGATAGCTAGTGGCATCAAAATTACTCATGGCACAAAGTTAAAAAAAATTAACTGTTTGCTATTCATTAACAATAAATTATGTGTTTATAGCGTTAATTTAGTAGCTATAAATGGATATAGCCACCCCATAAAACTAACAGATGTTAATTCGATTCACCCTCTTACTAGGTTTTTTCTTTTTAAGTATCTCCTGTGGCACGGGTCAAGGCCCTCGTTTTTTAGATAATACATCTAATATCATTCTAAGTAATGATGAAAAAGAGCGCTTAATTGCAGAGGTGAAAGCTAAATATCAGACCCTATTGGGTAATAAGGGGTTTAGTGGTCAAATTTTAATTGCCAAAAACGGAGAAGTTATTTTTGAAGATTACAAAGGCTATTCTAATTATTCAGATAAAACCGCCATCATTCCCGAAACCCCTATTCATTTAGCCTCCATTTCAAAAACATTTACGGGTATGGCGGCTTTGAAATTATGGGAAGAGGAGAAATTAGATTTGAAAGCGCCCGTTACAAAATACTTTGCCAATTTTCCTTATAAAGAGGTGACGATAGAACAATTACTTTCTCATCGTAGTGGCCTACCCGATTATACTTATTTCATGGAACCCAATAAGTATAAAACGGTGAAAGTAAAAAACAAAAGAGGCCGTTGGGTGAAGAAATTAAAACTAATAAAGGCTGAAACCCCTTTCAGGCAAGGATTGTATAATAATCAGGATGTACTAGACTATATGGTGACTAAGCGCCCTGCACCAGCTGCTATGCCCAATAGAGTATTCAAATATTGCAATACTAATTTTGTAGTATTGGCTTTAATTATTGAAAAAATTACGGGTCAAGACTTCCCTACTTATATGGCAGAAACTATTTTTAAGCCATTGAAAATGGAAAACACTTATGTATTTAGTGCCAAAAGTATTGATAAATACACGCCATCTTATAATGCAAGAATGGTTCCCTATAAAATTGAAAAGTACGATTGTATTTATGGAGATAAAAATATTTACAGTACAGCAAGAGATATGTATTTATGGGATAAAGCTTTAACGGAAGGTAGTTATGTAAAACAGAGTACTTTAGAAATGGCTTATCAACCGCAGAGTCCTATTAATAAATATCACCATAACTACGGATTAGGCTGGCGTATTTTGGCTAAACCTAACGAAGAAAGACTCGTTTATCATAATGGTTGGTGGCATGGTAATAATACAGTGTTTACGCGCTTAATTAGCGAATCGGCAACCATCATTATTTTGGGTAATAAGTTCAATAAATCTATCTATAAAGGCAAGGAAATTGCCTCTGTTTTTACAGGTAAAGTAGATACCTCCGCTTTGGTGGAGTAAAATTGCCCTTTTTTGCCCTTTTTTGACTTTTACCCCCTATTTTTGCAGACCTCAAAAGAAATTAAACAGAAAACAAAAGAATAAGTATTGCTATGAAAGATCTTCTATTTTATGCCGTTCCGGCAATGGGTATTGTAGGTTTATTGTATACACTCTTGAAATTCAATTGGGTATCTAAACAAGACGCAGGTAATGACCGTATGAAAGAAATTAGCACTTACATCGCTGAAGGTGCAATGGCTTTCTTAAAAGCGGAGTGGAAAATCCTAGGCTATTTTGTGGTAATTGTGGCCCTATTATTAGGGTTTATGGCTACTAAAAATGCAGAAAGTCACTGGAGTATTGCTGTCGCATTTGTAATTGGTGCTGTATTTAGTGCCACTGCTGGTTATATTGGAATGAAAGTAGCTACTAAAGCAAACGTAAGAACTGCTCAAGCAGCTAAAACAAGTTTAGCGCAAGCATTAAAAGTATCTTTTACTGGCGGATCTGTGATGGGCTTAGGCGTATCTGGTTTAGCAGTTTTAGGATTAGGTGGTTTGTTTTTAGTATTAAAACAAATGTTCTTTGTAAATGGCGACCCTTCTGAAATGTTAAGAACCATTGAAGTATTAACTGGTTTTTCTTTAGGTGCTGAATCAATTGCATTGTTTGCGCGTGTGGGTGGTGGTATTTATACCAAGGCTGCAGACGTGGGCGCTGACTTAGTAGGTAAAGTAGAAGCAGGTATTCCAGAAGATGATCCTCGTAACCCTGCAACCATTGCAGACAACGTAGGAGATAATGTGGGTGATGTGGCAGGTATGGGCGCCGATTTATTCGGTTCTTATGTTGCTACAGTTTTAGCTACCATGGTATTAGGACAAGAAGTAACTGCAGTAGGTGGTGGAAAATTAGTAGATGCCTTTGATGGTTTATCTCCTATTTTATTACCAATGATGATTGCAGGTGTAGGTATATTATTATCCATCATCGGCACATTCTTTGTAAGAATTAGTGAGAACGCTGGTTTAAATACAGCAACAGTTCAAAAAGCATTGAACATGGGTAACTATGGTTCTATGATTTTAACAGCTATTGCTTGTTATTTTTTAGTGGGCTATATTCTTCCTGAGAACATGGCACTTCGTGGTATTGAGTTTACAAGAAATGGTGTAATAGGTGCAATTGCTGTTGGTTTAATCGTAGGTACTTTAATGAGTATCATTACTGAATATTATACAGCAATGGGTAAGCGTCCAGTAATGAGTATTATTAAACAATCAAGCACAGGACATGCAACCAATATTATTGGTGGTTTAGCGATTGGTATGGAATCTACTTTCATGCCTATTATTGTATTAGCTGCTGGTATTTTCGGAGCATCTTATTGCGCAGGTTTATATGGAGTAGCGATTGCTGCTGCAGGTATGATGGCAACAACGGCTATGCAATTAGCCATTGATGCATTTGGTCCTATTGCAGATAACGCTGGTGGTATTGCGGAGATGAGTGAACTACCTGCTGAAGTGCGTGAGAAAACAGATATTTTAGATGCGGTGGGAAATACAACTGCTGCAAGCGGTAAAGGTTTTGCAATTGCTTCTGCTGCTTTAACTTCATTAGCATTATTTGCGGCCTTCGTAGGTGTTGCCATGCCGGACAATCAACATATTGATATTTATAAAGCCGATGTATTAGCTGCTTTATTTGTGGGTGGTATGATTCCATTTATATTTTCTTCATTAGCTATTCGCGCTGTAGGTGAAGCTGCAATGGCCATGGTAGAAGAGGTTCGTCGTCAGTTCCGCACTATTCCAGGTATAATGGAAGGAACGGGTAAACCAGAATATGAAAAATGTGTGGCTATCTCTACTGAAGCTTCTTTAAAGAAGATGATGTTACCTGGTGCTATCACTATCATCTCTCCTATCTTAATCGGTTTCACAATGGGCCCTGAAGCCTTAGGTGGTTTCTTAGCAGGTGCAACTGTAAGTGGTGTGTTAATGGGTATATTCCAAAACAATGCAGGTGGTGCTTGGGATAACGCTAAAAAATCTTTTGAAAAAGGTGTTGAAATAAATGGCGAGATGTTCTATAAAAAATCTGAACCACATAAGGCTTCTGTAACAGGAGACACAGTGGGTGATCCTTTTAAAGATACTTCTGGTCCTTCAATGAATATCTTAATTAAATTAATGTCAATTGTATCATTGGTTATTGCACCTTCTTTAGCGCAATTGCATCCAACGAAAGCAATGGAGGTTAAATCACAAACTGTTGAGATTTCAGTTATTAATAGCGATACAGCAGCGGATGCAAAAATCATTAATGATACCGCAACAACTGTAACTATCTCTGCAAATACTAAAACATTATTACAAGCTCTACAAGAAGAAGGTATTGCTCCAATTGACAATGTTAAGATTCAAATTATCGATGGTAAGATTACGGTGAATGGCAAGGCCTTAACCGAAGAGCAGAATGCTAAATTCTCTTCTTATCTTAAGCCTAAAAATAAAAATTAAGGCTAATAGGATTAACTTAAAAGTCTCCTAATTTATAGCCATAAGGCCTAAGTTTTAAAAAAATTAACAAAATCCCTCCGATAATTTCGGGGGGATTTTTTTGTTAGTTCCTATAATTTCGTAGATTGCTTACGAATACAATCGTATAATATATGAATAAGACTAGTAGGCCTACAGAAAGTGAATTAGATATTCTTAGTATTTTATGGGAAAAAGAAAATGCGACTGTTAGAGAAGTGCATGAAGTGGTACAAAAAACCAAGGATGTAGGTTATACCACTACCCTTAAGCTTATGCAAATTATGAATGAGAAGGGACTTGTTACAAGAAATGTAAGTTCTAAAACACATATCTATACCCCTACTTTAAAAAGAGAAAAAGCACAGGAACAATTTGTAGGTAAAATAATTCAAACTTTATTTAGTGGAAGTACTTCTCAGTTGGTCATGCAAGCCTTAGGTAAACATAAACCCTCTGATAGTGATTTAGCTGAAATTAAATCCATGATTCAAAAACTAGAACGCAAATAAGCATTTATGTATTTCTTAACCAATATACCATTAGCTATTATAAATAATATAGGTTTCTTAGCTATATTATTTTTGGTATACCAGGTATTGAAAAGTTTACAGGAAAAAGAAATACTTCCCATTAAAGCGGCGCATTTATTTAGTATGGCAAGTATTTTTCAAGGCTTAGGCTTGGTTCAATTTATAGCTTTACTATTCTATCCTAAGCTAGGTTCAGCAATTATAACTACTGGTTTAGATTTCGTTACTGCCGGTATAAATTCTTTATTCATGCAGGCTCCAATTGGATGGCTTTCATTTATAGGATTTGTTTATTGTATAGTATTAGTCGGTTTAATTATTAAAACGGGATTTCAATTCTATCAATTAACTGCTTTAGTAAGAACCTCCAATTTTTCTGAATCAGATAAGTATACTTCTTTTATAAATAACCTACCTAATTATACTTCAGGCAGAAAAGTAAAATTAGGCATTTCATCTAGTATTGAAACCCCTATTAGCCTTGGCTGGATAGAACCTATTATACTTCTACCTATTGCCTTAGTCAATCAATTAAGCATAAAAGAAATAGAGAGTATTATTTTACATGAATGGGCGCATATACTTAGAAACGATTACTTTTTTAATCTAATGACTAGCTTTGTTCAGATGGTTTTATTCTTTAATCCTTTTGCTTATTTATTCAATAAAGAAATTAGCCTTCAAAGAGAAATTGCCTGTGATAGTTTTGTATTAACTACTTCGGTGGAAAAATTAGATTACTTGAATACGCTTTTTAAAATGGCAACTGGCATAAGAGCAAAGGACGCGGCTATTCAAAATACAAGCAAATGGACTATGGGCTTTTTAAATATCCCCAATGAACTTTTATACAGGGTTAAATTTTTGACAAATACCAAAAGGTTTAATTTTATTCAGTCAACTAAAATAATGCTTACTGCTCTACTAGCTAGTTTGTTATTTTTTATCCCTTTAGATAAAAATCAAAATAAGTTTGTAGCTAAAGTGCAACCAAGGGTTTTATTTGCTTCAACTCTTGTTTCTAGCAAGATAGAAATTAAAAAAACAACACCATTAAAATCGACAGATTCATATACTTCTATTCGTAAACATAGTCGCCTCCTTCCAAAACAAAGTGATGAAAATACAGCGGTGGTGAATACTTCCTATGATGAGATGGTACAAAAAACAATTAGTTGGATAAAAACGCGTGAAGTAGAGAATCAATTTGCTAATTATCAAGAAAATACGGAAGCTGTTGAATTTGAAGTGGCGGAGAAATTATTAATGCGTGCCATTTTTACCAACTACCAATTAAAAAGAGAATTGTTAAATGATCGTTTAAATAAGGCGACCAATGAAAAAGAAGCCATGGATTATGTAGTGAATAGTAAAGAATGGGAACAAATGCAACAATATGAAAAGTGGACTGCTGAATTTTTGAAAAAACATCCCCTACCTTTAGATACGACCACTTCTTTTTCTACTTTAAAGACTCGCTTAATTGTTTACTAATTTCTTTTCCTCCTTCGCAAAATAGCCAGTCTAGTATACTTAGGTTAGAAATAAAGCCCTTACTTGATTCAAATACCTGCATATAGGGATGCTGAATAGCAAACTGGTCATAATTATTGGGTTGCCATGGGAGCATTGTTTTATGCATACTATTTACTTCTTCATTACTATTTTCTTTCCATTCTATCAATTCCCATTTGCCCTTAATAGATTTTTGTATAAATTGATGACAGTCCTCTAAAAAATCAACTAAGTATTCTTTTTTGGTTGTGTAAAGCTTTTCAATATCGGCTTCATAGTATTCAAAATACGGGGCTCTTTTATAACAAGTTTTAATGGCTTTAAAATGCTGTGCTTGCCAAGGTGCATCATAGGCAATGAGAATATCCTTAATGGACGTTTTCTGGTCTCTTCCTCCTTGTATGGGAATAGTTAAATTTAATGGTCCTTGTGCACTTAGAATGACCATTCTATTTTTAAAACTCATTTTGGTAAAAGCAGCTTCTTTGTCAAAACATAGCTGCTTTTGTTTATAGATTAATTCTATAAAGCAAATGGGCCCAAAATATTGATAATCGGTTATTAGCATGTCTTAACAAAAACTTATGTAAATATATTTTTACATTCTCCAATTAACTAATAATTTTTAATAATTTTAGACAAATCTTTTATGAAGCCTACTGCCTACCTTTTATTAGCTATTATTTTATTTTTTTCAGCCTGTGCAGAGCCTAGTCCACTTGTTTTCAAAGGGGTGCAATCTATTAAAATAGAGAAAGCAAGTTTTGGTAAGAATATTTTTAAAGCAGACTTTGCTTATCAAAATCCCAATCGCTTTGGACTAGTGCTCAATAAATTAGATTGTAATGTATTTATCAATGATCAGTTATTTACCCAATATAAATTAGATACCAACTTTACCATTCCAGCCAATGCAGCATTTGTATTACCTGCTACCATGGAAATAGAACTAAGTTCTTTATTAAAAAATAGCGTTGATATTTTATTAAACAAGCCTATGAAAATTGGTATTAAAGGAAATGCCTCCATTTCAAAGGGTATGTTCACTAAAACTATCCCTATTAATTTTGAGACGAATCAGAAATTAAATTTAAGAGAGGCTATTATGAAATAGCTTACTATAAAATGTATACTTGGTTTAGCTATTCTATATTCCAATATTATATATTCCAAGTACTTGGACTTTCTCTCCACTGCATTAATGTTTCTTGGGTTTTGCTATCCACATCCCCTTTCTCCACTGCTAAGTCAATTAAGCTTGCATAATTGGTTAAAGAATAATAAGGCACACCAGCGGTTTTAAAGGCTTCGTCCGCAAGGGCAAAACCATAATTAAAAATAGACACCATACCCACTACTTCCAATCCTGCATTTCTTAAAACATCTACTACTTGCAAACTGCTCTTGCCTGTAGAGATTAAATCTTCAATGACTAAAATTTTATTCGTTGTGGCATAAGCACCCTCTATTTGATTGCCTAGTCCGTGTTCTTTGGGTTTCGGTCTAACGTATATATAAGGCAGTTTCAATTGATCCGCTGCCATCGCACCCCAAGGAATACCAGCTGTAGCAACGCCTGCTAACATATCAGCGCCTTCAAATTTTTCAAAAATGACATTGCACATTTCACTTTTAATAAAATCTCTTACATAAGGAAAAGATAAAACCTTTCTATTATCGCAATAAATTGGACTTTTCCAGCCACTGGCCCATGTAAATGGATTATTTGGGCTTAATTTTACAGCACCTACTTGAAGTAGTTTTTCGGCAACGGCTTTCTGATTTGTCATAGGAATAATTTCTACTCGCAAATGTAAAGTCAAATTGCTAGATTCACTTCAGGACTTACTAAATACTATACACATTTTTATGCCCAAACAAATAATAGCAGCTGGTGGCCTGGTAACAAATGTCCAAGGAGAAATTTTATGGATATTTAGAAGGGGTTTTTGGGATTTACCCAAGGGAAAATTAGATGAGGGGGAAACTATACAATCTTGTGCCATTAGAGAAGTAGAGGAAGAGACCGGCATTCATAACATCAAATTACATGAGTTATTAAAATTTACGAATCATCTTTATTTTGATAAATATTTACAAGAGGAAGTAGTGAAACGTACTTATTGGTTTCATATGACTATTGCAGATATGCAAAAAGGAAATCCTCAAACAACAGAAGACATAGAAAAAATTGAGTGGCATTCTTTAGCTACCGCAAGACATTGTTTAGAACAAACTTATCCAACCATCATAGAAGTAATAGAAGCGTACCGATTAAAAATTAATACTTAGAAAACTCAGTTCATTGATTAAACTAAAATATAAATAGAAGATTTAAGTTAATTTTAAAATCTTTTAATCTTATTTATTCAAGCTTTTGATAACGGCTTCTGGTAAGAATGGAGAAGCATCTCCCCCGTTTCTAATAATATCTCTTACAATGGTAGATGCTACAGAAGTATATTTAGGCTCTCCTGTTAAAAAGATAGTTTCAATATGTCTATCCATGGTGCGATTGGCATCAGCAATTGTTTTTTCATATTCAAAATCGCTTACATAGCGAATGCCTCTTAAAATAAATTTAGCACCAATAGATTGACAAAACTTTACAGTGAGTCCATCATAAATAGCTACTTCCACCTTTGGTTGGTCTTTATAAATTTCTTCAAACCACTGTTTTCTTTGATCTGCTGTAAACATAGGATCCTTGGAAGCATTGATACCAATACCTACCACCACTTTATCAAATAAGGGTAATGATCTATTAATAATATCAATATGACCTAAAGTAACGGGATCAAATGTTCCAGGAAATAAGCAGATTCTTTGCATGGCTTAAAAGTAAGAAAATAGTTAGGAAAAAAGAGATTAAGAGGGATTAACTAATTAAGAAGGGTTGGTTCTCCCTGTTAAAAGGTATAAACAAGCCATTCTAACAGCTACCCCATTTTCTACCTGGTCTAAAATGATCGAGTGTGGGCTGTCTGCCACATTACTATCTATTTCGACACCTCTATTGATAGGGCCAGGGTGCATAATCACTATTTCCTTATTGAGTTTGTCTAGTCTATTTTTAGTGATACCATAAGCTAGGTTATATTCTCTTAAAGAAGAGAATAAAGGCTGATTTTGCCTCTCTAATTGAATTCTAAGCACATTGGCTACATCGCACCAAGCCAAGGCTTTGTCGATATTGTATTCCACTTGCACATCCATGGCTTTTTGTAAATAGGTTGGGATTAAAGTCGGTGGCCCAGAGACCATTACTTCTGCTCCCATTTTCTTGAGTAAATAAATATTACTTAAAGCCACCCTGCTATGCATGATATCTCCGATAATAGCCACTTTTAAGCCTGCTAATTTGCCGGTTTTTTCTTGCATGGAAAAGGCGTCTAATAAAGCCTGAGTAGGATGTTCGTTAATGCCGTCTCCTGCATTTATAATAGCTGCATCGATATGCTTAGCTAAATAATGGGGTGCTCCAGAAGCGCTATGGCGCATGACCACCATATCGACCTTCATGCTAAGTATGTTATTGACTGTATCAAGTAATGTTTCACCTTTTGCTGCAGAAGAATTGGAAACAGTGAAATTCACTACGTCCGCAGACAAGCGTTTTTCAGCGAGTTCAAAGGAAATTCTAGTTCTGGTGGAATTCTCATAAAAAAGGTTCACAATCGTAACGTCTCTTAAAGTGGGAACTTTTTTAACGGGTCTTTGTAAAACTTCTTTGAATTGAGTAGCGGTAGATAAAATAAGTTGGATATCCTCGGTTTGGAGGTCCTTGATACCAAGAAGATGTTTGGTAGTTAGTGCCATTAAAAAACGAAATTAAAGTAAATTTTCTAATCAACCAATAAAATAACGTCGTCCACCCCATCGTTCTCCTTCCACCTTACTTTAACCTTATAAGGAGAGATATCTACCATTTCCTTACCCGTAAAGTCGGGTTGTATAGGCAATTCCCTACTGGGCTTGCGGTCTACGAGTACACATAAACTTACTTTAGAGGGTCTTCCAAAAGAAAGTAAGGCATCTAGGGCTGCTCTAATGGTTCTGCCTGTAAAAAGTACATCGTCTATTAAAATCACCGTTTTGCCTTCAATACTAAAGGGTAAATCAGTGGCCTTTGCCAAATGTAAATCTGTTCTAACATCGTCTCTGTAAAATGTAATATCTAGCTTTCCATATTTAACTTGGTCTGCTGGTATTTCATTGTGCAAGGCAGCTACAATACGGTCGCTTAAAAATACGCCTCTAGGTTGTAGACCCACAATGACCGCATTGGTTAAACCAGGATAAGTTTCTAAAATCTGATTGGCCAGTCTTTTTACGATGCTGGGAAGCTGTTGCTCACTAATAAGCGTCATGCTATAAAATTTTAATAAAATTACATCCTTTTTATGAATTTTAAAGGGAGGAAACCATTCCCTTTGTATTTTGCACTCATGGTGGGCATTCAACAACTTAAATTAGTCCAGTTTAGGAATTACATTCAAAAGCAATTTGAATTCACGCACCGTATTGTGGGTATCGTGGGCAGTAACGGCACTGGTAAGACCAATGTCTTAGACGCCCTTTATTATTTATCCTTTACCAAAAGTTACTTTAACAGGCCCGATGCCCAAAATGTACACCATGCTTATGAGGGTTTGCGTATTGAAGGACTTTATACTATTAATAAAACTGAAGTACCTATAACTTGTATTATTAGAGAAACTCTAAAAAAGGAATTTTATTTTGATGAAATTATTTATACAAAGCTATCTCAACATTTAGGTAAAATTCCTTGCGTAATGATTGCCCCCGACGATGTTCAAATAATTACGGGCAGTAGTGATGAGCGCAGAAAATTAATGGATAGTTTATTATGTCAAATTTATCCCGACTATTTAAAATATTTAATTCAGTACAATAAAGTATTGCAGCAAAGAAATAGTTTATTAAAGCAAGCTGCAGAAATGGGAAGTATTGACCCAATTTTACTTGAAACATTGAATAGACAATTAATTGAAAATGGAATACCCATTTATACTTATAGAAAACAATTATTAGACGACCTGCTGCCTGAGATATTGATTTTATATAATCACTTAGCTAAAAATAATGATAAAATTCATATTGAATATGAATCTAAACTACATACAAATTCATTTAATGATTTATTAGACGAAGCATATACAAAGGATAGTTTATTACAAAGAACCACCGTGGGTATTCATAAAGATGATTTAATTATTACCATTCAAGAACAACCTTTTAAACAAGAAGCTTCACAGGGTCAAAGAAAAAGCTTACTATTTGCCATTCGTTTAGCGGAATGGGAATGTATTAAAAGACATAAAGGCTTCTCTCCTATTTTATTAATGGATGATATTTTTGAGAAATTAGACGAACAAAGAATGATTCAGTTATTAGACTGGGTAAGCCATTCCACAGATGGTCAAGTATTTATAACCGATACCCACAAGGATCGTATGGATAATTTATTAGGAAAATATTTAGCCGATTATCAGTTGATACAATTATAATTAGCCCTAAATTGTGTGCTCTATGGGAACATTTAAATTGGGTGAAGCACTTAAGAACTTTGTACAAGGAAGTAAATTAAAGAATGGCATTCGTTCTGCTGAAATAGAAGAGGTATGGCTAGAACTAATGGGGGTGACTATTGCAAAGTATACCGACAAAATATATATATTCAATCAGAAGTTATTTATTCAAACAAGTGTGGGCCCTTTAAAAAATGAATTAGGTTTCCAGAAAATTCAAATTATAGAAAGGGTAAATGAAAAAATGGGTGAAAACACCATCACAGAAGTTATCATTAAATAAGTTTCACCTTTCCTTTTATTTTAGTAAAATTTAGCTAATTAAAAACTATCCTGAATACTAGTTTCCTAAGTAGTCGATGTAGCTAGTTTTTTGCATGATGGTAGAACCATTCATTACAAATAAGCTAGGCCAAACACGTGCTGCTGTTTTTATCATTGTAATATCCCCTATTAAAATATTTTCTTTGGCTAAAAATTGCCCGGCACCTGCTTTATCGGCAGTAACAATATATACCAGCTTGTATTCTTTATGTAATGAACTTAGTAAATTCTCCCAAGGGACATTGGCTTCTATTTTGCCTGTAAAAACTAATACATAAGGAATTTCAGTGGCAAACAAAGCCTGGGTGGTGTCTTCCCCATTTACATTCGTTATTTCAAAATCGATAATGGCGGGAACCAATCCATTGCCTTTACTCACTACTACTTCTTTTCTATTTTTATAAACATAAGTAGAATCAAAATTATCAGGGAATTGATTGGCGTCAAAAAAATAAGTTTTGCCTGCTTTCTCAAATTCCATTTGTATAGAAACGCTGTCTTTTATAGCGCCTTCAGGTTCTTTCATTTTATCTACAATATTATTACCCACTTTATAAGGCAGACAGTCAATCACAGGTAAATGTTCAAGTACATAGTATTGACCATAGCCTACTAATGATGTAGTTAATAGTAAAACAAAAATACCTAGATACTTATTTGTGTTGGACTTTGCTTTTTTAAGATTAAAAAGTAAAATAAGAATGGACACTAGGAGCACTATGTCTTTGATAAAGGAGGTCTTAGGTGTTAAAGGAATGCAGTCTCCAAAACAGCCACAGGTTTTAATTTTTCCAGAAAATAAGGCATAGCCTGTAAGGAAAGTAAAAAATACAATGAGCCCTAATAGTAACCATAGCGTTTGTTTATAAGGAAATTGTATAAGTAAGGCAATACCTGCTACTATTTCAAGGGTATTCATTACTAAGGCAAAACCTAAAGTATAATCAGCTAGAAATTGTACGCCCCAAACATCAAAAAATTCTTGCATTTTATAGCTAAGGCCTAAAGGGTCATTTGCTTTAATTAAGCCAGAAAAAATAAATAATATACCTACTGACCAGCGTAAAATTTTAAGAAAGTTTTGCATGGCTTATTTTTAATGTTTGCCTTCAGCCATTTGTATTAAGGCAAAGGCTGAATAATTTAAGATATCAACAAAATTAGCATCTATGCCTTCACTAATAAGGGTTTTTCCGTCGTTGGTCAAAATTTGTCTAATGCGCATTAATTTCATTAAAATTAAATCGGCATAACTTTCTTGACTCATATCTCTCCAAGCTTCTCCATAATCATGATTTTTGTCCATCATGGTAGTTTTGGCGAAAAGCACATTTTCATGGTAAAGACTTTGTACTTGATCAACAGGTAGTTCGTCTACCTTCGGGTCGCCCAATTTTAATTGAATTAAACCAATAACGGCATAATTTAGAATGCCTTTGAATTCTGATTGAATATCGTCTTCTACCTTCTGGGTACCCAAATCTTGGATGGTGCGAATACGTAAAGCCTTTATAAAAATTTGGTCTACAACAGAGATAATTCTTAATACTCTCCAGGCAGTGCCATAATCCTTTGTTTTTTTAATAAAAATATCACTGCAAGAGGCAATGGCTTGATCAAATTGTGCGGAAGTTTGACTCATTAAATTTCGTCCGATTACTTTGTTAATTAATATCTTTGAACCACTGCAAGATAATCAAATAAGCTTAAATTAAAACCATGTTTAAAATACCTGCCAAAGATCTAGAATGGCAAATTACGACCCCCCAGGTTATGGGTATTTTAAATCTAACACCAGATTCATTTTATGAAGCTAGCCGTCATTCAAATATTGATAGCGCTATAGCGCAGGCCCATTTATTTATTCAAGAAGGTGCAAGCATTATAGATATTGGTGCACAAAGTACGAGGCCAGGTGCCCATATGGAGGGTGCCGAAATTGAAATTCAAAGACTCATTCCCTACATTGAAGCCATTCACCAAGCCTATCCTAAACAACTTATTTCGGTAGATACTTTTTATGCTTCCGTGGCGGAGGCTGCTTTAAAAGCGGGTGCACATATTATTAATGATATTAGTTGTGGAGGCTTTGATGAAAATATATTAACAGTAGTGGCAAAAAATAATGCAGGTTATATTGGTATGCATTTAACAGGTGGAATGGATAGTATGCACAAGGTGGAACCAAGAGAAGATATTATAGCAACTCTTATTAGTTATTTCGAAGCCAAAAAGAAATTATTATCAAAATATGGTATTGAACATTGGGTAATAGACCCTGGTTTTGGTTTTGGGAAAACAGTAGAAGAGAATTTTACGATCGTTAAAAAAATGAATGAATTAAAAATAGTGGGGCTTCCTATTTTATTGGGGGCTTCAAGAAAATCTAGTTTATATAAAACATTAGGTATTGAATCAAAGGATGCTTTAAACGCCACCACCATTGTAAATACAGTGGGCTTATTAAAGGGTGCAGCTATTGTAAGAGTTCATGATGTGAAAGAAGCTGCTGAAATAATTAAATTACTACCCTATCTACAATAAAAATGCTCCTCTTATTAGGAGAAGCATTTTTGAATTCAATAAATCTTATTATTTAATTTATAATTTCTATAAATTATTTATGCTAGTTTTTATTTTTGCATTGGTGGTGGTGGCGGTGCAACAGTGCTTGCTTTTGGAGCAGCCGTTACATCTTTAATTTCAATATCAAAGGCTAAGTTATCATAAGCTTTAATAACACCATTTGCTTGTGGGCCATAAGCCAACATTGCAGGAATATATAAAACGCCTTTTCCTCCTTTACCAAAATACTTCAATCCAATATCCCAACCTGGAATGACAGCACCTGTACCTACTTTTACTTCGTAAGGTTTAGCAGTTGGATCGTTAGGGTTTATATTTGAATCAAATACATCACCCTTCAAAGTATATCCTTTGTAAAAAACGCTTGCAATTTTTGTAGAGTCAATTCTGTTAGCAGCATCACCTGCTTCTTTAGTAACTACAAATACTCCTTCTGGAGATTGAACAGCCGTAATTTTATTTTTAGCTAAGTAAGCAGCAATAGCGCTAATTTCTCTTGCTTTTTCCTTGTCTTGCTCTTTCTTGTAATCTTCATCTACTAATTTAACATCTGTAAATACATCTACGATTTCAGCTTTACCTAAAATAATATCTTTTGTTTTAAATACTTCATTTAATTGTAAAGCTTTCATGTTTACTAAAGTATCAATGCTTAAAGAGAATTCAATCTTGTCTCCTTTTCTACATTTCATAATAACTTCTGTGAAAGTATATTTACCTAAACGAGCTGTATCAATAGGGAAATAAACAGGTATCATGCCATAAGTTGAACTTAAAGTAGTGTCTTTAGATTTTAACTTGTACTCTACATTTAATTTAACGTATTGACCTTGTTGCAATAATTTTTCATTACCACTACCGTGTGTAATTTTGTAAGGCATACCAGATGGGGCTTTTTCATATTGGTTACAACTTGCAAACAAGACAATAGCAGCCACTAACTTTAATGTTGATTTTATCATTTTTATTTTAATTGTGTTAATTGTGATTTATACTCTTTTATAATGGTTTTAAAATCGGTTGCGGTTTCTTCCACAGATTTCGAAGATCTTCCACCAGCCGCATTGGCATGTCCTCCCCCTTCAAAATGAGTGCGTGCAAATATATTAACATCGAAGTTACCTTTGCTCCTAAAGCTCCATTTTCTTTCTTCTTCTCTGTCAATTACGATGGCGGCTAGCTTAATTCCTTCAATGGATAGCAAATAATTAACCAATCCTTCGGTATCCCCTGTTTTTAAATCGAACTTATATATGTCGGTCTTGGGTATGGCCATGATAGCTGTATTTAATTCAGGTAGCACCGTCATTCTATTTAAAAAAGCATTCCCCATAAACTTTAATCTGCCTTCTGATGAATTATCATAGATTTTTTCATGTATTAATGAATGCTGTAGGCCTAACTCTTTTAAATGCGCTACAATTTTATGAACAGATGCTGTGGTAGAAGGAAAACGAAAAGAACCAGTATCGGTCATTAGCCCTGTATATAAACAAGCAGCAATATCAAGATTTATTAAATTACGATGCCCAGATCCTACGATGAAATTATAAATCATTTCACAAGTGGAGCTCATCATTACATCACTAATACCATATGCAAATGAAGGCGTATCGGGCTGTTGGTGATGATCCACTAATATTTTAAGTGCTTTTGCCTCTTTAATAATAGGTTCTAAATGTTTAGTTCTATGTAGGATATTAAAATCTAAACAGAAAACATAATCGGCAGCTTGAATAATACTAGTTGCTTTTTCTTTATTCGCTTCAAAATCAATCACCTCTTCCGTTCCTGGCATCCAATCTAAAAAGGAAGCCCAATTGGTAGGAGAAATGACAGTTACCTCATGCCCCAACTGCTTTAAAAAATGATATAGACCCAAACTTGAGCCCATCGCATCGCCGTCTGGCTTTTGATGCGAGGTAATAACAGCCTTAAAAGGTTGACTTAGAATGGGGTAAAATTGTTCAATTGATTGCATAGAGGCACAAATTTAGCGTAAATCAGATGTTTTTCAGTAATTTTGCGCCTGCAATTAGCAACTAATAATAAATTAACTATGAACCGCACATTTACGATGATTAAGCCAGATGCCACTTCAAAAGGCTATACTGGAGCTATTTTAGACCAAATTATTAAGGCTGGATTTAGCGTTAAAGCTATGAAATGGACAAAATTAACAGTGGAACAGGCTGGTCAATTCTATGAAGTGCATAAGGAACGCCCTTTTTATGGTGAATTAGTAGCCTTTATGAGTTCTGGCCCAATTGTAGCCGCTATCTTAGAAAAAGACAATGCTGTTGCCGATTTTAGAAAATTAATTGGAGCGACTAACCCTGCTCAAGCAGAAGAAGGTACTATTAGAAAGAATTTCGCTGCTTCTATGGGAGAAAATGCTGTTCATGGAAGTGACAGTGATGAAAATGCACAAATAGAAGGAAACTTCTTCTTTGCAGCTACTGAGAGATTTTAATATATTTTATAAAAAGGCCCTTAAGAAAATCTAAGGGCCTTTTACTTTGTCTACTATTTTTTATAATGCTTTTTTTATTTCTTGCCTCCTCTTGAAATAGGCTTGCCGTATTTTTTCTGCATTATCTCTTTTCTATTCTTGCGTACATTCACTTTACTATTTTTAGCCGATTTTTCATGGAACGCTGGCCCCGATTCTTCTTTCTTAGGCACTTTAATTTGAATAATCTTCATTCGAACTTTAGGCTTCTCGTCTTCTGTAAGAATTGCTGAAATTTCTAAGTCGGTAGGTAAAGCCAACATTGGAATTTCTTGCTTCATTAAAGTTTCTATTGCTTTTTGTAAAACTTTTTCTTTTTCTGTAATGAAAGTTATAGAGATTCCTTTTTTATCAGCTCTTCCTGTTCTACCAATTCGGTGAATATAATTTTCTGGTACATCTGGGGTATCAAAATTAATAACATGCGTTACTTCAGCCACATCGATACCTCTTGCCATTACATCAGTAGCAATTAAATATTTATAGACTCCAGCTTTAAATTGTTTAACCGTATTGAATCTATGATTTTGTTCTTTGTTAGAATGTATTACGCCTACTGTTTCAGGAAACTTTTCATTTAATTTTTCGAAGAGTTGATCTGCTAAAGCCTTGGTGGCAGCGAATATTAACACTTTGGTCATGGCCTCGTTACTAGCTAATAAAAGCTCTAATAAATTTACCTTGGTATTAAAATTGGGAACATCATACCCATTTTGAATAATATTTTCAAGGGGCGTACCTGTAGGTGCCGCTTCTACTCTTATGGGTGCACTAAAATAATCATTCATTAATTTTTCAACATCATCGGTGATGGTGGCTGAAAAAAGTAAGTTTTGTCTTTTAGCTGGAAGCAGTTCTAAAATATTTGTGATTTGTTTTCTAAAACCTAAATTCAACATTTCATCCATTTCATCAATGACTAATTTCTTAATCATTTTAGTTTTGAAAGCCCCATTCATGATTAAATCGAATAGACGACCTGGAGTGGCTACTAAAACATCTGCACCCGACTCCAATGCAATTTGTTGTGTATTAATATTCACCCCTCCAAATACACCCACTGCATTTACGCTCATATAAGGTGTTAATTTAGTTACAGCCTCCACCACTTGTACCACTAATTCTCTGGTAGGTACTAATATTAATATTTGAGGATCCTTGTTTTTATCAAATTTCCATTGTCTTAAACAGGGTAATAAATAAGCAAATGTTTTTCCTGTTCCTGTTTGTGCAATACCGCATACATCTCTACCCGACATCACAATAGGAAAAACCCTATGCTGTATAGTTGTTGCTTCTGTAAAACCTAGTTCTTCAACAGCTCTTAATAAAGGGGTATTTAAATTTAAATCTTGAAATGTCATAGTGCGTAAATGTGACGCGAAGGTAGTTTATTAAAAGCGCTATTTAAGCATAAATATTAGATAATCGTAGTTTATAATTAATATAAATAGTTCAATACTAATTACTTAGAATAGAATAAGTAAAAAATAATGAGTTTGTAATTCTATAAAATATTATCATTTAAATGAAGGGGTACTGCATTAAAAAAATTATATTTAGCTAATGAAAATTTCACAAAAATCTAAAATTTAAATAAATGAAATTGAGTATTCAACTAAAGCAGTTCAGTGTAAACTTATGTAAAATGCTAACTCTTGTTATGCTAAGCTTGGCATCACTGCAGGCATACAGTCAAAATGATGATAATATTAATAGTAGAGATATCGCCTACCTTACTTCTGGTGGTAAATTACATCCCTTACAGGCTATTATGGATATTAGACATTATACCATTGCCTTGGAGGTGGATATTGCAAAACAATCTATTAGTGGTTCTACTGAGGTAAGTTTGAATTTGTCTAAGAAAACAGATACCATTTTACTGGATTTAATTCATTTATATAAGGTTACTAAAATTAAAGTGAATAATAAAGTAACTCCCTTCTACCAACACGACGATAAAATATTTATAACTGCTGCAACTGGTTTTGCAGTGGGTAATCAAAAAGTATATATAGAATATAATGGTATACCTCCTGTGGCTATTAAGCCTCCTTGGGATGGTGGATTTACTTGGAAAAAAGATAGCGCAGGGTATGATTGGATATCTATCAATATTCAAGCTGAGGGTGGAAAAATGTATTTCCCTTCTAAGGATCATCCAAGCGACGAGCCCAATGAAGGAGCCGATTTAAAAATAACCGTACCTTCTCATTTAGTAGTGGCAGGCCCGGGATTATTAATGAATACTACTACTAAGAAAAATAAAGTGACCTATCATTGGAAAACAAATTATACGATTAGCAACTATTGTATTTTATTTAATATAGGCAAATACAAAGTATATAAAGATGAGTTAACCACTATACTTGGCAATAAAGTACCCATTGAATATTATGTATTAGAAGTTGATACCATGCATGCTAAAAAAGTAATTGCCACTAAAAAAAGAGACAACCAAATTTTAGAAAAATATTTTGGTGAATACCCATGGGCTAAAGAAAAAATAGGTATTGCTGAAGTACCTAACTCAGGTATGGAGCATCAAACAATGATTACTTTTGATAATTTGTTTAGGTATAAAACTATTAAAGGCCAAGATTACTCTGACAACTTATTTCATGAATATGCACATGAGTGGTGGGCGAATAAAGTAACCAATAAGGACTGGGGCCATATGTGGATCCAAGAAGGCATTGGTACTTATGCAGAAGCATTGGCGATGTTAGAAATTGGAGGCGAGCCTGCTTACGATGAAATTATTGCTGGCCATAGACGTAATTCAAGAAATAGATTTGCCATTGTTCCAGCAGGTGATGAAATTACAGAAAAAGAAGTATATGCTGGTGGAGATATTTATGGTAAAGGTTCTTTTTTCATGCATAGTTTAAGATACTTAATTGGAGATGAAATATTCTTCCCTACTTTAAAAAAATTAGCTACCGACCCACAGACTACTTATGATAATTTTGTTACTACAATGGATGTAGAAAAATTATTTAGTACAGCTACTGGAAAAGATTTAAAACCATTCTTTGATTTCTTTTTACGTACTACCAATGTTTTAGACATCACTGTGAAAGAAGTAGGATTTCAAAAATTTCAAATAAAACAAAACAATTTCTTTATGCCTTTGCCTTTTGAAATTACCGCTAATGGTCAAACTAAGCGTACCATTATTCCTAGTGAAGGTATTATAGTGAATTCGGCCCTTGCTCCTCAGGTAGATGCAAAAGGTAATTATTTGAAAAAAGTAACGCTACAATAAAACATTTAATATAATATTTAATAAAATATACAATACCATTTACCTAATGAAAAGAATTATTAATTTATTTACAACGGCCTTACTCTTTGTTATACCTCTTATATCGAAAGCCGATACCTACCCTATTAATAAAAACATAGATATTAAGCATTATGTATTTAAATTAAGTTTATCGGATGCAGATAATGAAATTACAGGAACAACACTAGTTACAGTAAATTTCAAAGAAGCAGGTATGCAAAATTTTCGTCTCGATTTTGTTAATAAAACTAGTGTAAGAAAAGATAAAGGCATGGTAGTTGATGCAGTAAGTGTTAATAATACTGCTGTAGACTATACGCATGGAAACGATGAACTTATTATTAGTTTGCCAGCCCCTTCTACTAAAAATCAAACATTAACATTTACCATTCAATACCATGGTATACCTTATGATGGTTTAAGAATTGGAGCAACTAAATTAGGTGACCGTAGTTTTTTTAATGAAAACTGGCCTAATCGTGGAAGACATTGGCTACCTATAGTTGATCATCCTTATGATAAAGCTACTTCTGAGTTTATCGTAAAAGCACCTTCTCATTATAAAGTAGTATCCAATGGTTTATTAATGGAAGAATCTGAACTAGGTAATAGTAACAGACTTACTCATTGGAAACAATCTGTGCCTGTATCTTCTTGGTTATTTGTTTTAGGTGTAGCCGATTTTGCTGTGAAATATGTAGATGAATTCAGAGGAAAATCAATTCAAACTTGGGTGTATGCAAAAAATAGAGAAGCGGGATTTTATGATTTTGATGAACCTACTAAAAAGGTTTTAGAATTCTATTCCAATTATGTGGGCCCTTATGCTTATGAGAAATTAGCGAATATCCAAACCCCTAGTGTAAATGGTGGTATGGAAACTTCTTCTGCTATATTTTATGGAGAAGATTTAGTCACAGGTAAAAGAGATGAAAGAACTAGAAATGTAGTCATTCATGAAATTGCACATCAATGGTTTGGCAATGCTATTACTGAAACTACTTGGGACGATGCTTGGTTAAGCGAAGGCTTTGCAACCTTCTTTACTTTATTATTTATAGAAGATGAATATGGTAAAGATGAATATTTAAAAGGCATCATTAAAGCTAGAAAGTCGGTTTACGATATGTCGGTTAAAATGCCTGATTTTAGTATTGTAAGTGAAAGAACTGCAGAAAAAGAAGATGTAACTAGCGGTATTACTTATCAAAAAGGGGCTTGGGTAATACATATGCTTAGAAATTTAATGGGAGAAAAGAATTTCAAAAAAGGAATCCAAAATTATTATGCAAAGTATTTTAATGCCAATACCACCACCAGTGAGTTTAGAGCAGAAATGGAAAAAGTTTCTGGTAAGGATTTAAAATTATTTTTTAAGCAGTGGTTATATCAACCTATTAACCCAACTATTAATGCCAGTTGGAAATATGATGCAAATACTAAGAAATTGAATGTACAATTACAGCAAGCGCAAAAATATTTATATAATGTTCCAGTTGAGATTGGCTTTTATAAAAAAGGTGCAAGCACCCCTACTATACTAACCATGAATTTGAAAGAGAAAGACCAATTGTTTAGTTTTCCTTTAGCGACTGCGCCTGAGAAATTGGAATTAGATCCTAGGGCTCTGTTATTGAATGATGGGAAGATGCGTAAGGAGTAGAAATTATGTCCTAAGTTTCACTGAATTTCAAGCTATTGAGCTGATTTTGAGGCCAAAATCAAAGGATTTGGGGGCCATTTTTAAGCCTAAATAGAAAAATCGGGGTATATTGCATCAAAATTATAAAGGCACGATGACAATTCTTCTACGACAAGTCAAAATTGCAGATACAAAGTCGCCTTTTAATGGCTTGGTTAAAGACATACTTCTCCAAGATCATCAAATCATCTCCATTTCAGATAAATACAAAGGCGAAGCGGATCAAACCATCGAATTAAAGAACGCATTTGTTAGCCCTGGTTTTGTAGACCCCTTTGTACATTTCTGTGATCCAGGAATGGAACATAGAGAAACCTTACATACTGGCGCTGAAGCGGCTCAGCAAGGAGGTTTCACTACCGTATTTGTAATACCAAACACACAACCCGTTATTGATACAAAGTCTCAAGTGACTTATATTAAACAACATAGCCAAGACTTACCCATTCATATCTTACCCATTGGTGCGCTTTCAAAAAAATTAGAAGGAAAAGATTTAGCTGAAATGATTGACATGCATAGTAATGGTGCGGTTGCTTTCAGTGATGGTTTATATCCTGTTCAATCTACCCTACTATTTTTAAAAGCCTTACAATATGTAAAAGCTTTTGAGGGGGTGGTTATTCAAATGCCTATCGATAAAAGCTTAGGCAGTTTAGGATTAATGAACGAAGGAATTTTATCTACAAGATTAGGATTACCGGGTATACCTTCCATTGCAGAGGAGTTAATTATTCAAAGAGATATTGAATTACTAAAATATACTGGTTCAAAATTACATATCACAGGGGTAAGCACTGCTAAAGGAATTGCTTTAATAGCTGCGGCTAAAAAAGAAGGACTTCAAATAACTTGTAGCGTAACGCCTTATCATTTATACTTTACAGAAGAAGATTTACACAACTACGATACTTTATTAAAAGTATTTCCTCCACTAAGAACTAAGGAAGATCAAAAAGCATTAATTGCTGCTGTTGAAAACGGTACAGTAGATTGCATTACCACACATCATATGCCGCAGGACTGGGATGGAAAAACCATCGAATTTGAAAATGCAAAAGCCGGTATCGCCTCTATTGAAACAAGCTTTGCTGCTGTAAAGCAAGCTATTCCTTCCTTATCTGAAGCAAGATTATCGGAATTGTTTTCAAGTAACGCTAGAAATATCTTCGGACTTAATAATTGTTCAATTCAAGAAGGCGCTGAAGCGGAACTAACCCTATTTAGCGCAAAAGAAAGTACAAACTTATCTAAAGAAAATTCTAAAAGTAAGTCTGCTAACTCTCCTTTCTGGGATATTACCTTAACTGGTAAAGTTGTAGGAACTTATGTAAAAGGCAGGTTGTCCATTAATAAATAATTTCTCAATAAAATCAATTCTAATAAATCATTACTCTAATAAATATCTAATAAATAAAAATTATGGAAAATATAAATACAACAAATACTCAAGTAACAACCCATATTGTCAAAGGTTTAATATTAAGTGCTATCTCTATTGTATTTAGTGTGTTAATGTATGTATTTAATTTGTTTGAATATAGTTGGTTAACTTGGTTAAATACGGCTATTATAATGGGCGGTTTAATTTATGGTAACATATTGTATGCTAATCAAAATAATAACAATGTAACTTTTGGTAATTTATTTGCACATGGTTTTAAAGCCACTGCAGTAGTTATTGTAATTACCACGGCTTATACTTTTCTTGCCTTTAAGGTTTTATTTCCTGATATGATTGATATTATTTTAGAAATATCTAGAAAACAAATGCTAGCGAATCCTAAGATGACAGACGAAATGATTGAGCAAGCAATAAGTATGACTAAGAAATTCTTTATACCCTTTGCTATTGGAGGTACCATTCTAGGAACTGGCTTTACAGGGGCTATCGCTTCTTTAATTGGAGCGGGTGTTGCTAAAAAGAATCCTATTGATCCTTTCTCTAATCCTGCTTCATAATAAACGAATATGCAAATTTCTGTAGTTATACCTTTATTTAACGAAGCCGAATCATTGCCTGAATTAATGCAGTGGATTGACCGAGTAATGCAAACACATAATTATTCTTACGAAGTAATTATGGTGGATGATGGTAGCAAGGATAATAGCTGGCAAACCATACAAAGTTTAAGGACTACCTACCCTTCATTAAAAGGTATTAAGTTTCAACGCAATTATGGAAAGTCTGCAGCATTAAATGAAGGCTTTAAAATGGCGAAAGGAGATATTGTGGTGACTATGGATGCCGACTTACAAGATTCACCTGACGAGATTCCTGAATTTTATGATATGATTACTAAGGAGGGTTATCATTTGGTAAGTGGTTGGAAGAAAAAAAGATATGATAATACTTTCACTAAGAATATTCCTTCGAAAATTTATAATGCGGTAGCTAGAAGAAGTTCAGGTATTATTTTACACGATTTTAATTGTGGTATTAAGGCCTATCAATTAAAAGTGATAAAAAGTATTGAAGTATTTGGAGAAATGCACCGCTACATTCCTATTCTAGCTAAATGGGCAGGATTTTCGAAAATTGGAGAGAAAGTAGTTGTACACCAAGCTAGAAAATACGGCACTACTAAATTTGGATGGGAGCGTTTTGTAAATGGTTTTCTAGACTTAATGACCATTCAGTTTTTATTGAAGTTTGGTAAAAAGCCCATGCAATTTTTTGGATTAATTGGAAGCTTATTTTTCTTAATAGGTTTAGTATCTTTTGGTAATATCGTTTTTGATAAATTTATGAACCCTGATTTTTCAGTCACCAATAAACCTGCATTTTATATTGCCTTAGTCTCTATGATTATTGGTGTACAATTATTTTTAGCTGGTTTTATTGCAGAATTAGTGAATCGTAGTGCAGTTGATAGAAATACCTATTTAATTGAAGATAAACTGGGTTTCAATAGCTAATTAATAATCTTTTCAAATGAATAAGAAAGTGATTATTATAGGTTCTGCTTGGCCATTAAGAGCAGGAGGATTAGCCACTTTTAATGAGCGATTAGCCAAACAGTTTATTGAAGAAGGTTTTGATACTAGTATTTATACATTCTCTTTACAATACCCTAGTTTCTTATTTCCCGGTTCTACGCAGTTATCTAAAGAACCAGCACCCACTCATTTAAAAATTAAGGCCTGTATCAACTCCATTAATCCACTGAATTGGTTGAAAGTGGGAAATGAACTTAGAAACTTAAAACCAGATTTCATTGTAGTTCGTTTTTGGATGCCCTTTTTTGGACCTTGCCTTGGAACCATATTAAGAATACTAAACCGCAACAAATTCACTCAAATTATTTGTATAGCAGACAATGTCATTCCCCATGAGAAAAGACTGGGAGATAAAGTTTTAACAAAGTATTTCTTATCATCCATTCACCGCTTTGTTACCATGAGTGAGAAGGTAAATGCGGACTTAAAAACCTTTACCCAAAAACCTTCTATTAATATAGTACACCCTATTTATGATAATTTTGGAGATATGGTCTCTAAAGAAGAAGCGCGCAAGCATTTAGGCTTACCAGTAAATGAAAAAATAATATTATTCTTTGGCTTTATTCGTAAATATAAAGGCTTGGACTTATTATTAGAAGCCATGAACGACTCCCGCATAAAAGAGGCTAATATTAAGTTATTAATAGCAGGTGAATTTTATGATAATAAAGATGAATATGAAACTATTATTGCGAAATATAATTTATCCAATTCATTATACTTAAGAACTCAATTTATTGATAATACTGAAGTGAAATATTATTTGGGCGCTGCCGATTTTGTGATCCAGCCCTATAAGCATGCTACGCAAAGTGGTGTTACGCCATTGGCCTATCATTTTGAAAAACCAATGCTGGTAACGAATGTGGGAGGACTTGCAGATTTAGTACCTCATTTAAAAGTAGGCGTTGTTACTGAACCTAATACCCATGCTATTGCTTCAGGCATTATACAGTTGTATGAATTAGGAGAAATCCATTTTTTAAAGCAACTTTGTGAAGAAAAAAAGAAGTTTAGCTGGAATAAATTAACAGCAGCAATTATTGAAAATAAATAGACTGAATAGTAGATTATTGGACTAAAATATTGGACTAAATTATTAGATGAAAATATTAGATTAATAAATACAGTAGAATTAAACATATGCAAACAAAAATTAACAGTATCATTAATGCTTCTATTCAAGTGAAGCAAGACATTATAGAAAAAGGTGAATTAGCAGCTACGCTTGAAAAAGTAATTGCAGTAATCACGCAAGCCTTTAAAAATGGAAATAGTGTGTATTTTGCAGGTAATGGAGGAAGTGCTGCGGATGCACAACATTTAGCTGCTGAATTTTCTGGGCGTTTCTACAAAGACCGAAAGGCCTTGCCTTCTGAAGCCTTACATTGTAATACCTCTTATTTAACGGCAGTTGCCAACGATTATAGTTACGATGTTATTTATTCAAGACTCATCGAAGGTTTAGCTAAACCAGGTGATGTATTAGTAGGCTTAAGCACATCAGGTAATTCAGGTAATATTGTAAAAGCCTTTGAAAAATCTAAAGAATTAAAAGTAGTTACCATTGGTTTTACGGGTGCAGACGGTGGTAAAATGAAAGACTTAAGTGATTATTTAATTAATGTTCCTTCTACCGATACACCTCGCATACAAGAAAGTCATATTTTACTAGGCCATATCATTTGTGAATTAGTGGAGAAAAATATCTTCGGATAATTACATTATATGTTTGATCTTAAAACCATAGACAATAGCTGGACTTTATTTTTAGATAGAGATGGCGTTATTAATTACGAAAGAAATAATGACTATGTTACAACTTGGGCTGAATTTAAGTTTTATGAAGAAAGTATACTGGCCCTACCCCTTTTAGCCCAAAAATTTTCAACTATTGTTATAACCACCAACCAAAAAGGTGTGGGAAGAGGTTTAATGACGGAAGAATCTTTAAATAACATTCACCATAATATGGTACTTGAAATTGAAAAGGTTGGCGGAAGAATTGATCATATATTTTACTGTACCGATTTAGAAAACGATTCCATTAATAGAAAACCACAGCCAGGTATGGCATTACAAGCGAAGGATCAATTTCCAAGTATTGATTTTACAAAGTCTATCATGGTTGGCAATAGAACCAGCGATATGGAATTTGGTAGAAATGCAGGACTGCATACAGTGTTTTTAGCCACTACGCATCCTGAAACAGTCTATCCGAACCCTTTGATAGATTACAGATTCAATCACTTATTAGAATTTGCAAATGCCATTCAATAAAAAAGCACTTAGTTTTTTACTAAGCGCTTTTATAATTTTTAAAACTATAGTTTAATTAAACTATTAACTCAAATTACACATTTAAGTATTAATCTAATTTAAGTACTGCCAAGAAGGCTTCTTGTGGAATTTCCACATTACCTATTTGACGCATTCTCTTTTTACCTTCTTTTTGTTTCTCTAATAATTTACGCTTACGGCTAATATCACCACCATAACATTTAGCAGTTACATCCTTACGCATGGCTGATATATTTTCTCTAGCTACTACTTTTGCACCAATGGCCGCTTGTATAGCAATTTGGAATTGTTGCTTGGTTAATAGCTCTTTTAATTTCTCACAAAGTCTACGACCAAAATCGGATGCCTTGCCTCTATGAATTAATGCACTTAATGCATCTACTTTTTCTGCGTTCAACAAAATGTCCATTTTCACAATATCGGCGTCTCTAAATCCTATTTGAGAATAGTCAAAAGAAGCATAGCCTCTTGTTTGACTTTTTAATTTATCATAAAAATCAAATACAATTTCCGTCATGGGCATTTCAAAAATTAATTCCACCCTTGTTGGGGTTAAATAACTTTGATTTAATAAAATGCCTCTCTTACTTAAACAAAGGGTAATAATATTTCCAATATAATCGGGAGCCGTAATAATTTGGGCGCGAATATAAGGCTCTTCAATATGCTCAATTTTTACAGGATCGGGCATTTCTGAAGGGTTGTTCACTATTATTTTTTCACCTCTAGTTGTATAAGCTATAAAACTTACGTTAGGAACCGTGGTAATAACTGTTTGATTAAACTCTCTTTCTAATCGCTCTTGGATAATTTCCATATGCAGTAATCCTAAAAATCCGCATCTAAATCCAAAACCTAAGGCTTGAGAAGTTTCTAATTCAAAAGTTAAAGAAGCGTCGTTTAATTGTAATTTTTCCATACAATCTCTTAACTCTTCAAATTCATCGGTGTTCACCGGATAAATACCTGCAAATACCATGGGTTTCACTTCTTCAAAACCATTAATCATCTCTCCAGGGTTATTCGCCAAGGTAATCGTATCTCCTACCTTAACTTCTTTAGCCACTTTAATACCTGTAATAATATAACCCACATCTCCAGCTCTTACTTCTGCTTTCGGTGTCATCGCTAATTTTAATACACCTACTTCATCTGCATTATAATCTCTACCAGAAGCGACAAAACGTATTTTATCATTTTTCTTTAATACCCCATTCATAATTCTGTAGTAAACAATAATACCACGAAAACTATTAAACACACTATCAAAAATTAATGCTTGTAGTGGCGCTTCAGGGTCTCCTACTGGTGCAGGTATTCGAACTGCGATAGCTTGTAGTATTTCTTCAATGCCAATACCTGAACGGCCACTGGCAAGTAAAATATCTTCTTGCTTACAACCTATTAATTCAATAATTTGGTCGGTTACTTCTGGAATTTTAGCACCATCCATGTCAATTTTATTAATGACCGGAATTATTTCTAAATTATTTTCCAATGCTAAGTATAAATTGCTAATGGTTTGTGCTTGTATACCTTGTGAAGCGTCTACTAATAATAAAGCGCCTTCGCATGCGGCTAAGGCCCTACTTACTTCATAACTAAAGTCAACGTGACCTGGTGTGTCAATTAAATTATAAGTATAAGTAATGCCATTATGAACATAATTAATTTGAATGGCGTGGCTCTTGATTGTAATGCCTTTCTCACGCTCTAAATCCATATCATCCAAAACCTGATTCATCATTTCACGCTCGGTAATCGTTTTAGTATGTTCTAATAAACGATCTGCCAAGGTACTTTTACCGTGATCGATGTGTGCGATGATACAAAAATTTCTAATATTCTTCATGTAATTGAAACTAGGCTTTTAATTAAGAGAGTGCGTTTATGATGGCTGTAAATTCAGTAGCTACTAAGGAAGCACCACCTACTAATCCTCCATCTACATCAGGTTGAGAGAATATTTCTTTTGCATTAGAAGCTTTTACACTTCCTCCATATAAAATAGAAATTTCGTTGGCTACTACTTCGCCATATTTACTAGCGAAGCAAGATCTAATATAAGCATGTATATCTTGCGCTTGTGCACTTGATGCAGTTTTACCTGTACCAATGGCCCAAATAGGTTCATAGGCAATGACTACTTTTACAATAGCATCAATAGATAAATGAAATAAAGAATTTTTTAATTGCGCTTCTACAAAAGCATTTTGTGTTTCTGCTTCTCTAATAGCTAAGGGTTCTCCGCAACAAAATATAGGTGTACTATGAATAGCTAAGATGGCATTTACTTTTTCTGCTAATAAGGCGTCTGATTCAGTGAAATATTCACGACGCTCTGAGTGTCCTACAATAATATGCTTCACACCCATTGACTGTAACATAGAAGCTGAAACTTCGCCAGTATAGGCACCCGCTTCTTTCTGATGACAATTTTGTGCTGCTACAAATACATTGGCTTTGTTGGCCAATTTTGCTAAGGCTAAAGGAATATAAATAGCGGGCACTGCAAAAATAGCTTCCTGATGAGCGCCTAATGTAGGTGAACTATCGACTAGTTCGTTTAATAAAGTCTCTGCTTGTGCAAGAGATAAATTCATTTTCCAATTGGCGGCAGCTATTTGTTTACGCATAAAAAATTATAGGAAGTTTAGTGGGCTATTGATGAGCGCTGCAAAGGTATTAAATTCAATCCTTAATTAGTGATGATTTACTTGATATAAATGCTTCAAAACCTGCTTTTCGGCCTCTGAAATGGCAAATCCTTTCAATTTTTTCCAATTATGGATATCTTCTATGGCTTTGTCCAATTGATAGCCTGGAATTATACCCCAAGTAAAATTGGGTATATGCTTAGGTAGTAGCCCATTTCCGAAAATATTGGCACTTACACCAATATATGAACCTGTATTTATACTTGATTGAATGGCAAAACGACTATAATCTCCTACCAGCATACCCATCTTCTGGCCTACATTTTCCCATTCCCCCTTAAATTCATTCCACATCTGTATTTCCCCAGCTGTATTCTTAATATTACTATTACAAGTACCTGCCCCCAAATTGCACCAATGCCCAATAATGCTATCCCCTAAATAACCCTCATGGCCTTTATTAGAATAACCCATTAAAATGGAATTCTTAATCTCGCCCCCAGCTAAACAATAAGGGCCAATACTGGTAGATCCATAAATACTGGTATTCATTTTAACAACCCCTTTTTTACCTAATACAAAGGAGCCTCTAATAGAAGTTCCTTCCATTATAACTGACTCATTTCCAATATATATAAAGCCATCACTTGCATTTAAATTAGCACATAATACAGTAGCTCCTTTCTCTATAAAAATATGGTCTTTATTAATGACATTATTAGAGGGGTCGATGGGCTCCGATTTTCTTTGACTTGCTACCCATTTAAAATCTCTTTCAATAAGTTTAGGATGGATAGATAATAGCTGTAACTGATTTAATACTAGGGTAACCTCTTCAAAAACAATAGGTGGCTTTTCAGCTAGTAAAATTTTGGAAATTTGTCTTTCCTTAGTTTTAGTGGCAATCCACTTACCTCCAGCGGTCATCAATTTCTCTCCTTCATCTAAGCCATTTATAGCTTTCAATAAACTTTCAGTAGGAATACAGGCCACATTCATAAAATAAAGAGATTCTGTAGAACTAAGAAATTCACTATCCTCATATAAGGCTTGTAAATAAGGGGCTGTATAAACACCACAAGCTTCATTAGTATACTGCTCCCACCTTTCTTTAAAAGTAAAAATGCCTACCCTGCAAGTTGCCAAGGATTGGGTTAAGGTAAAAGGATAAAAATGTTCCCTTTCTGCGATATCTACTAAGATATATTGCATTGAATACTTTTAAAAATTGATTGCTTGTAAAAGCATACAAATTTAGTCAAAGTCTTGTCAAACTCAGGCCAAAGTTTAGTGAATTAAGATAAGTTCCTAACAGATGTTCATTTTATGCTTATTTTTGAAGCCTAATTCAATTATTATGCAATTCGGCACATTTAATTATCCCGTTCCAGCCAATGAACCCGTATTAACTTATGCTCCAGGTTCTGCTGAAAAATTAGCTTTAAAACAAGCCATCGCTTCTCTTAAGAAAAAATCATTGGACATACCGATGATTATTAATGGTAAAGAAGTTAGAACCGATCTAAAGCAAGCCATTCATCCACCCCATGAAATAAAACATACGCTGGGTCATTTTCATGTAGGTAATAAAAAAAATGTGGATCAAGCCATTAGTGCCGCATTAAAAGTAAGAACTGCATGGTCGAATATGAATTGGGAAGCAAGAGCACATATATTTTTAAAAGCAGCCGATTTATTAGCAACTAAATATCGTTTTGAAATGAATGCGGCTACGATGTTAGGTCAAAGTAAAAATGCATACCAAGCAGAGATAGACGCTTCTTGCGAGTTAATTGATTTTTTAAGATTCAATGTTCATTTTTTAAGTCAGATATATCAACAACAACCTATCTCATCACCTGGCATTCATAATAGAATGGAATATCGTGGACTAGAAGGTTTTGTACTAGCTATTACTCCATTTAATTTTACGGCTATTGGTGGTAACCTTCCTGCATCAGCTGCTATGTGCGGCAATGTGGTAGTTTGGAAACCTGCGAACACACAAATTTATTCTGCACAATTATTTATGCGCATTATGAAAGAAGCAGGACTCCCAGATGGTGTTATTAATATAGTGTTTGTAGATGGCCCTACCATTGGTGCTACTTGTTTTGCGCATCCCGATTTTGCGGGCGTTCACTTTACAGGAAGTACAGGTGTGTTTAATTATATGTGGAAACAAATTGGAGAGAATATTTCTAAGTATAAAACTTATCCAAGAATTGTAGGTGAGACAGGAGGTAAAGATTTTGTAATGGTACATGAAACTGCCGATGTAGATACTGTAGTCACTGCACTAGCGCGTGGTGCCTTTGAATACCAAGGACAAAAATGTTCTGCAGCATCTCGTGCTTATTTACCCTCTAATATTGCTCCAGCCATTAAAGAAAAATTAGTGAAAGCAATTAAGACTATGAAAATGGGAACGGTTGAAAATTTCTCAAATTTTGTGAATGCAGTCATTGATGAAAAGTCTTTTGACAATATTTCAAAATATATTGATCAAGTTAAAAAAGATAAAAAAGCAAAAATTTTAGTGGGTGGAAATTATAGTAAAAAACTAGGTTACTTTATTGAGCCTACTGTTATCGATACCACCGATCCAAAATACACCACTATGTGTGAAGAAATTTTTGGACCAGTACTTACTATATATACTTACCCGGCTGCTGAATATGAAAAAACTTTAAAGCTTTTGGATAGCACTTCTAAATATGCATTAACCGGAGCCATTATTGCACAAGACCGATCAGCGATAGAATTAGCTACTAAATTATTAAGACATGCAGCGGGCAATTTTTATATCAACGATAAGCCTACAGGAGCCGTTGTTGGACAACAACCTTTTGGAGGTGCCAGGGCTTCTGGAACCAATGATAAAGCAGGATCTATGTTGAATTTATATAGATGGTTAAGCGCAAGGACAATTAAAGAGACCTTTAACCCTCCAACCGACTATACTTACCCATTTTTAAAAGAAGCCTAAAGCACTGTTTTTTGCTCTATTTTATGGTAGAAAACAGTATATTTGCTGCTCAAAATTAAAGGACTGTGGCCCAAAAATTTTCTAAAGAAACATATCTCTATTGGTACGAACTCATGCAGTTAATTCGTCAGTTTGAATCCAAAGCTGAAGAGATGTATAAAATGGCTGGAAAAATCAGAGGTTTTTTCCACGTTTATAATGGACAGGAAGCCATTGCAGCTGGCTGTATGACAGCGACTAACCAAGAAGACCCCTTTATTACTGGATACCGTGACCATGGTTTAGCCTTGGCTAAAGGAATGAGCCCCAATTCGGCTATGGCTGAGTTATATGGGAAAGCCACAGGCTGCTCTAAAGGAAAAGGGGGCAGTATGCACTTGTTTAGTAAGGAACATAATTTTTTTGGAGGTCATGGCATAGTAGGTGCTCAAATTGGAACAGGTGCTGGTTTAGCTTTTGCAGAACAATACCGTGGTTCAAAAAATGTGGTTTTATGTTATTTTGGAGATGGCGCCGCAAGACAAGGTATGTTGCATGAGGTATTTAATTTAGCTATGCTTTGGAAATTACCAGTGGTATTTATTTGCGAGAATAACAACTACGCAATGGGTACTTCCATTGAAAGAACAAGTAATGTTATTGATATTTATAAATTAGCCGATGCGTATGAAATGCCTTCTGATAAAATAGATGGTATGATACCAGAAGCTGTGCATGAAGGTGTAGTGAGAGCTGTGAAAAGAGCCCGTGATGGTGAAGGCCCTACTTTATTAGAAATGAAAACCTATCGTTATAGAGGGCACTCTGTATCGGATCCTCAAAAATACCGTACTAAAGACGAAGTGGAAGATTATAAAAATCAGGACCCTATTACAAAAGTACATAGCACTATTCTTGAAAATAAGTTTGCCACTATTGAAGAACTTAATGCGATAGATGAAAAAATTGCATCAATTGTGGAAGCTTCTGTAAAATTTGCAGAAGAAAGTCCATGGCCAGACGATAGTGAATTATTGAAAGATGTATACATTGATTCATCTTACCCTTTTATTGTTGACTAATTATAACAAATATATATGAGCGATTTACACCAAGAAAAACACCCCTTTGTAGATTTTGTAAAGAAAAATCAAAAAACTTTAACCTATACAGTTACTATTTTAGTAGCCGTGGTATTAGCCTATTTTGGTTATGCAGAATTATACCAAAATCCAAGAGAAGCTAAAGCTGCAGATACGATGTATACAGCAGAAAAGTATTTTGGATTAGACTCTTCTAATTATGTACTAAATGGTGATGGCACCAACAAAGGCGTATTGTATGTTATAAAACAGTACAGTGGCACGAAGGCAGCTAATTTAGCAAATTACTATGCTGGTATTAGTTATTACCGTTTAAACGACTATAAAAAGTCAATCGAATATTTAAAGGACTTTTCTACTTCTGCTAAACAAGTGCAAGCCATTGCTTATGGAACCATTGGAGATGCTTATGCCGATTTAAAAAACAATGAAGAAGCAATAGAGTACTATAAAAAAGCAGGTGGTCATTTCCCAGAAGATGAAGGTATTTCTGCTGAATATTTATTCCGAGCCGCTTCTTTATTAGAAATGAATGGCAAGGCAGATGACGCCATTGAAATTTATACAACTATTAAGACGAAATATCCTAAATCAGATAAAGGCTTCCAGGCCGATAAGTATATTAATAGATTGAAGGTTCAGCCTTAATCTATTAACCAAAAGCTTTTAAAGGCATTCTCCACCAAATGTGGAGAATGCCTTTTTATTTTAGCTTAATAATTACCTAAGTATTCTTATTTTTGATAAATGACAGTACAGCTATTTATTCCTTGTTTTATGGATCAATTGTATCCACAAGCTGCTTTTAATACTATTAAAGTATTAGAAAAAGCTGGTTGCAAAGTAAAATATAATGAAAAGCAAACCTGTTGTGGTCAACCCGCTTTTAATGCAGGTTTTTGGAGCGAGTCTAAAGATGTATGTACCAAATTTGTACAAGATTTTGATGGCGCCGATTATATTGTAAGTCCTAGTGCAAGCTGTACAGGTTTTGTAAGAAATAATTTTGGAAAAATTTTCGAGAACAATGCTTTTCAAAGTCCAGCTAAAAAAGTAACCAATAGAATGTTTGAGCTTTCAGAATTCTTGGTTAAAATTTTAAATGTTACCGACCTCGGTGCTAAGTTTGAAGGCAAGGCTACTTATCACGATAGTTGTGCGGGTTTAAGAGAATGTAATATTAAACAAGAGCCTAGAACACTATTATCAAAAGTAGCTGGTTTAGAATTAGTGGAAATGAATGAAGTAGAAACCTGTTGTGGTTTTGGAGGAAGCTTTGCTGTGAAGTATGATACCATTAGTGTATCTATGGCCGATCAAAAAATTGAAAATATAATTAATACGAAAGCCGAATATTTAATTAGCACCGATTCAAGTTGTTTAATGCATTTAGATGGCCGTATGAAATTCAATGGCAATAATGTACAAATACTACATTTGGCAGATGTGCTAGCAAGTGGATATTAAATAAATTTTACTATGGCCTATTGGTTAATTAAGTCAGAACCCTTCAAATATTCTTGGGATCAGTTTGTCAAAGACAAAAAAACATTTTGGGATGGCGTAAGAAATTATGGCGCCCGCAATAATTTAAGGTCAATGAAAAAAGGCGACCTTGCTTTTTGGTACCATAGCAATGAAGGCATGGAAATTGTAGGTATTGCTAAAGTGGTTAAAGAATCTTATCAAGACCCCACCACAGAAGAAACCGCTTGGTTGGCTGTAGACTTTGCACCTCATGAAAAATTAAAACATCCTGTGAAATTAGCTGACGTAAAAGCCAATACCAATTTAGCCAATATGGCCTTGGTTAGACTAGGGCGATTATCGGTACAACCTGTTACAGATAAAGAGTGGAAGGAAGTCATGAAAATGAGCCAGGGAAAGTAAGTAAAACGCTTTAGGACTTTACTTAAAAAATACATAGCCAATAAGTATCGCTATTATCACTCCTATTATATCGGCAAAAATACCAGCCCATAAAGCATATCTAATTTTCTTAATGCCCACGCTTCCAAAATAAAGGGCAATAATATAAAATGTAGTATCTGCAGATCCTTGAAATATGGAGGCTAATTTACCTACAAAAGAATCGGGCCCTTGGTTTTGGAATATATCTAACATCATTCCCCTAGCTCCACTCCCACTTAAGGGTTTCATAATAGCCACAGGTAATGCGCCTATAAATTCAGTATTCATTCCTGTGAGTTGAATTAAATAAGTAATAGCATTTAAAACATAATTCATAGCACCACTATCTCTAAATACACGAATAGCTACTAACATGGCCACTAAATAAGGTATGATTTTTATAATTACTTCAAAACCATTTTTAGCCCCTTCAATAAAGGCGTCAAAAACCGATACCTTTTTATAAGCACCTCCTAGAATAATGGCCACAATAATTACAAGTAATAATCCGCTACCTATTACTTTAGAAAATACTTCTTTATTTACAGGACTCAAAGAATTCACTCCAAAAAGTACACCCACCATTATTAATACTAAAGCTATTAACCAACTAATTAATACCTTATCCCATTTTAGTTTTTGGTAAAATCCTACCATTAATATAGAAGCGAGTGTAGTTCCAATGGTGGCTAAAACGCAGGGTATAAAAATACTCGCTGCATCTTGCGAGCCAGCAGCTAACCTATAGGATATAATAGTTAATGGAATAATGGTAAGTCCACTGGTATGCAATACCAAGAACATGATTTGGGCATTGGTGGCCTTTTCTTTTTCGGGGTTTAAACTTTGTAAGCTCTCCATGGCTTTTAAACCAAAAGGAGTAGCTGCATTATCTAATCCTAACATATTGGCAGAAAAATTCATCACCATCTGCCCCATGGCTGGATGATTGGCGGGTACTTCTGGGAATAAACGACTTAAAAAAGGGTTCATCCATTTGGCTAACTTTTGGATAGCCCCAGCTTTTTCAGCAATATTCATTAAACCTAAGAAAAAGACCATGGTGCCCGCTAAAGGGAAGGCGACATCAATTACAGAGGACTTTGCCGAATCAAAGATACCATCGGCTAACAACTTGAAAATGGTCGTATCACCCAAAAAAACAAGTTTACATAGGGCAATGATAAAGGCAATTACAAAAAAACCCATCCAAATAATATTCAAGGCCATAATCAATTGTTTATGGTTCTAATATAGTCATTTTTGGGTTTAGAATTGTATTTTTGCGCTCTTAAAACAATAGATATTATGGCTTTACAGGCAGGAATTGTGGGATTACCCAATGTAGGAAAATCGACCTTATTTAATGCAGTTAGTAATAGTGCCAAAGCGCAGGCAAGCAATTACAGATTCTGTACCATCGAACCCAATGTTGGTTTAGTGGATGTACCAGATAATAGATTGCAACAATTAGCAGATTTAATTATTCCCAATAAAATAGTCCCTACTCAATTAGAAATTGTGGACATTGCTGGATTAGTAAAAGGGGCAAGTAAGGGAGAAGGCTTAGGTAATAAGTTTTTAGCCAATATTAGAGAAGTAAGTGCCGTAATACATGTGATTAGATGTTTCGAAGATGAGAATGTATTAAGAGAAGAAGGCGCTATTAACCCTATTGCCGATAAAGAAATTATTGAAACTGAATTACAGTTAAAAGATTTAGATAGCGTAGATAAGAAAATTCAACGCTGCGAGAAAATGGCTAAAACCGATCCGAAGGCCAAAGTTGAATTAGAGGTCTTACAAAAATGTAAAAATCATTTAGAACAAGGTAAAAGTATTCGCTCCTTGGACTTATCTAAGGAAGACAGACTAGCCATTGCAGATAGTTTTTTATTAACTGAAAAACCTGTCATGTATGTAGCCAATGTAGATGAAGCTTCAATGCATACAGGCAATAAGTTTTCAGCTATGCTAGTAGATATGGCAAAAACAGAAGGCGCTGAAGTAATTGTAATGTGTAATAATATTGAGTCACAAATTGCAGAATTGGAAGACCCTGCAGATAGAGCGGTATTTATGGATGAATATAAGATGACAGAGCCTGCTTTAAACCGTTTAATTCAATCGGCCTATAAATTATTAAATTTAGAAACCTATTTTACAGCGGGTGTACAAGAAGTGCGTGCTTGGACTGTTGGCAAAGGTTGGAAAGCGCCACAAGCCGCTAGCGTTATTCATACCGACTTTGAAAAAGGGTTTATTAAAGCGGAAGTAATTGCTTTTGATGATTTTATTAAATTTAAAAGTGAAGCCGCTTGTAGAGAGAATGGGAAACTAAGAATTGAGGGAAAAGAATATATTGTGAAAGATGGTGATGTAATGCATTTCAGATTTAACGTATAATTTTACAGTAGAATAAAATAGTATACTAGACCAGATTAAATAGCAATGAATAAACAAGCTTCTATATTATTGGTTTTATTTACAACTTCATTATTTGCATGTAATTCGGATAATAATGAGGCTAATAATGAAAATGCCATTGCAGCCCCTACTACTTTATCGTATGAAGTCATTAAAGTTTACCCTCATGATACAAGTTCTTATACACAAGGTTTAGAATGGAATGGCAACAAATTAATAGAGAGTACTGGACTAGAAGGAAAAAGTGTTTTACAAATATTGGATTCCAATATGAAGCCCTTAGGTAATAAAGTAAAATTAGATAAAGAATACTTTGGAGAAGGTACTACCCTTTTTAAAGATAAAATTTACCAACTTACTTGGAAAACCCATAAAGTTTTTGTCTACGACGCCAATACATTAAAAAAGACTAACGAATTATACTGGCCTTATGAGGGCTGGGGACTCACACATAACGATACCGCCTTAATTGTGTCTACTGGCGAAAGCAATATCTATTTTGTAAACCCCATTGATTTTTCTATACAAAAAACCTTGGGTGTATTTAATCAATATGGATATTTGAGTAATATCAACGAGCTAGAATATGTAAACGGACAATTATACGCTAATGTATATGGTCGTAATGAAGTGGTTGTGATTGATCCACAAACTGGACAGGTTAAATATAGAATTGATTTTAGTAATTTACTATCTCAAGCAGGCGTTAAATATGATCCCTTAAGTATTGATGCAGGCTATGTAATGAATGGGATAGCGTATCATGCTGGTAAGAAAACCTTTTTTATAACAGGTAAATCTTGGCCTGTTTTAGTGGAAATTCGTTTACGATAATTCTAGTCCATCTTTTTTATTTCATAGATAATGGAACTTCCCCTATCTGCATTGCGTAATGCTATTAAATTAGAAATACAGCCAACAAAAAAAGCGCGCATCATTCCAATCATTCCTGATTGTTTATATTTTTCACTTAGAAGGCTAACATAAAAGCTGTCAAACCACATCGGTAGCTTTTGCACAATACTCATTTTATGTTTTTTGGCTAAATAATGCATGGATAAAGGTGAAAAATGATATAAATGCCTAGGTACATCATAGGCGGCCCAGAAATTCTTATAAAAACCTGCATCGTAGCTTGTATAATTGGGTACAGCTATGATTAACCTTCCATTAGGCTTGAGTAAACTATGAAATGTTTTCATGTAGGCATTTAAATCATGCACATGTTCTAATACATGCCATAAAGTAATGACTTCATATTTAGCAGGCTCTAATTGAAAAAGTTCTTCAATGGGTAGTAAATTTATATTATAATTTTCTAGGGCTTTTTGTCTACTCGCTGCATCAGGTTCTAATGCAGTCACTTTCCAGCCTTTATTTAACATAGAATGCGCAAAAGCACCTGTACCAGCCCCTACTTCTAATAGTTGACCCTTATGGCCTGTAAACAGCGATTGAACCCAGTTTGTCTTTTGAGTAAGTGTATGATTTCTTACTTTATGATAAATTTGGTTCACTAAACCTTCTTTCGTGTCGGTATGTGATATATAAGAAGGAAAATTATAATAAGGTGCAATGGCTTCTTTACTAGGTGCTGGATCGGTATATTCTAAGGTACAATTGGCGCATTGGATAATTTGAAAATCTTCTGTTGTAAGTGAGTAATCCTTGGTATGCAATAAACTAGCTATGTCTTCCTTATTACAAATGGGACAAGCAGAAAATTTTTTATGAGTTTCAAGCATATCTAAAAAGTTTTAAATACAATTGCTGCAATGGCAATAATAAATAAAATGAATGCTATCCAAGTCCATGGAATAGATTTTTGTTTTTCCACCTCTTCATTTGAATGAATGGGACTAATGGTAATATCTTTATAATAATGCTTAGATGTAAAATTACTTACCCAAGTATACTCGTCTGCTTTTTTTTCAATAATTCCTAAATTGCCAATTGCTATATTTCCATCTTGAGTATCAAAACTATTTTGTAAAAACTGTTCAAATTGAATATTGGCTTGTTCGTTAGAAATAGATAAAGCTTCAGCTAAATAAGTGTAAAATTTAGCGTTAGGTTTCATTTTAGCTGTCGTAAATAAAATACTTTGTTCAGGTGCATGTAAGGTACCCCCAATCCAAGTAGCTGGCTTTTTAGTTAAATGAATAGTGCCAATATTAGTAAGTACTAATTCATTATTTTGTACAAAATATTGTTCAAGTATCTTTTCCATGGTTATTTATGAAACGAATATACGATACCAGCAATTAATTGAACTCCTAAAGAAGGATATTCTGCCCAACGTTGATACTTTTTATCTAATAAGTTCTCTCCTTTAGCCCAGGCTTTTAAATGTGTGGTTAATTGATAGTTAAAGGAAGCGTTTAAGACTACTGCCTTATTTAAATCATAGGCATTGTTGGTCTCATTTTCAAAGGAAGCGCCAGACCAGTATTGCATAGCTCCATTAATTGACCATTTTTTACTAGGATACCAACTAAGCTCTCCATTAAAATTCAAAGGTAAAATACCCCAAGCATGGGTATTTTCTTTGATTGAGTTGAACTGGATATATTTAGCATTCGCTTTTACAATGAATTGATCGCTTAATTGATAACGCATTGCTGTAACAAATTCTAAGGTAATAGCCCTGTATTCAAAAATGGGTTGAAATTGTAAACCAAAAAATGGAGATTTTGCTACATTATTTATTCGGTTGAAGAAAGGAATATTACGATAATCATTTAAAGATAATCCAAAATTATATTGTAAGTTTTTAGAAGCATTGACAAAAAGGTTTAATTCCTTTTTTTCTTGGGTGGTTATTTTTAATGAAGTAGGTGCAGCTATCCAAGGATTCACCAATGAAAGGCTTGCATAATTATTATTAGTTAAAATAGTTTGCCAATTAGCTACTAATAAATAGTTAGTATCATTTAATTTTTTACTAAACTGAACAACTGGAAATAAAGCAAATTCTTTGGTGGTAAAACTTGGGTTAACTCCTACTTTAATAGTAGCATTCCATTTATTTAGTTCAATAGAGGGTTGAATGACAAAAATTGAATTAGACTGGTTCGCATGGTTGGAATGTGTATACTTATTATAATTATAACTAAAATCTAAATTTAATTTGCCTGTACCTTTTAATGTAAAGCTCATTGGGTTGAACATTTCTACCCATAAGTTATTGGTAGAGGCAAGCCCTTTAAAGTTTTCAAATTTAATAGTGGGATTGAATAGCTTATTCATTAAACTATTTTTTGAATTTTCATTCACCCATTTAATAGAAGTTCCAAACAGCGTAAAAGGTTGTGCATAATCTGTTAAGGATAAACTACTATTATCTGGCACTAAACCAAATCTGTAACGCTGTGTATTTTGAAAAAATGCTTCCGTTTGAATAGTGTAATTTTCATTAAGTTGCAGGCTGCCAATGTATGCAAAATTTTTATGGTTAAACTGCTGTAAATATTGTATACCATTAGAGGTCTCAAAACTAGCTTCAAAGGCATGTGATTGTTTATTATTATCTACTGCATTGTAGGTAGCTTCAAAAAACTGATTGTTATAATTACCAAATCCTAGTTTTAAATTAGTGGTGTTCACAGGAAAAGAGGTCTCTTTTTCTTTATATGATCTTGGGATTAAAGAGATAGGTCTGTATTGAAAGCTTAAATTTTGTGTGGGCACTTGATAGTTTAGTACTGTCGTACTAGTGTCTATTTTATTAGTCGCTTTTGTGAAATTTAATTTTGCTATATTTTTCAGCTGAGGTTTAAAGGCTGAAATAATACTCACTTCTTTTTCAGGTATAGTATCAAGTTTGGGTGTAGCTATATTATTTGTAATGATAAGCTTAGATAAATCGGCTGTTTCAATATTAAGTGTGGCTGTATTTTTTTTACGTACTACCCTATTATTTTTCTTTGAATTTGATTTTTTAGCCTTCTTTTTTCCTTTACTCGATTTAACTGTTTTCTTCTTTTTACTAGTGCCTACTTTCTTACTAGCCGTAATTTTAGCATTTTTCTTATTTTTTTGTTGGGTATTCCCTGCTGTTAAGAAGCAAAAAATACAAATGAATAAAAAGCTATATTTTAAAAAATACTTCATAATGTGTTATTTAATTGTTGGTGTTTCAGTCAATTCTTTTAACTTTTGAGCAGCAACAATTTTAAGTGGTTCAATAGTGGCATTATCGGCTACACTTTTATAAGTAGCTATAGCATTAAAGCTGTCCTTCTGTGCAACATAAATATCGCCTAATAAAATATAGGTACTTGTGACCCAGTATTCATAAGAAGCTTGTTTTTTAATAATATCAAAAGCCGTTTTCTCCGCTAAGCTTAATTTATTTTGCAATAAATATATATTCGCTAATTGGTAATGGGCTTCCGCTGTAATAACACTAGAACCTGTTTTAATGACTTTATTAATTATTTGCAAAGCGGCACTGGTATCACCTGCTATTAAGTTCTGATGATAAATGGTCATATTGGCCATTTCAATATCATCCAAGGCGCTATTTTTATCCTCAATAATGAGTTGGGCTATTTTGCTAGCATCTATCCATTTCCCCCCTTTATATTGACATCTTAATAAGCCCTTATTTGCTTCTGTTATATTTTCCTTCTGAGTGGCTATTTGCAATAAAATGGAGAAATATTTTTCAGCTAAATCGTAGTTTTGATAATTAAAATAATTTAATCTAGCAGCTATAAGTGCTGCCCTTTCTGCATAGGCATTGGGTGCGATATCGGCTAGTTTAGAAAAATAAACCAGGGCAGTATCATAGGATTGTTTAGAATAAGCAATTTCTGCTATTAAGTTGGTGGCTTCTAAGCTATATCTTCCATTAGGAAATTTTTGTACATAAGCACTGAAGCCAATGGCCGATTCTGTGTATCTTTTTTGCTCATACTTTATAACAGATGCCCTGAATATTAAAGAATCTTGTTCATTTACTGTTAAAGGATGTCCATAGTCATTCATGAACTTAACATATAATTCTGGCGTTTGATCCTCGATAAAAATATTACGGATATATTCAATGGCATTTTCACTTTCAGTAGAATTAGGATAAGTTGCATATAAATCTTTGAAAGTAGTAAGGGCTACTTGATTTTTATCCAAATTAAAATATACTATTCCTAGTTTATAATAAGCTTGAGGGTAAAATTGGGAAGCTGATTTATCTAAGCTTATTTTAGTTAAAGGCGCAATAGCATCTTGAAACTTTTCTTGGCTTACATAAGTATCTGCCAATTCCATTCTTGCATCATTAATATAAGTAGAGTTTGGAAAACTAGATTCGAAATTAGTAAGCATCTTAATTTTCTCAGTCACCTTCCCTATGCCTCCTAATAGGGTCGCTTTTTGTAAAAAGGCATAGTCTGCATAAGACCAAGATAAATCTATTACACGCTGGTAAGTAGCTAAAGCATCATTCATTTTCTTTAACATCATTTGACAGTCTGCAACTCTTACAAAAGCATCTTGTTGAAAATGATCTAATGCTGTGCCTGGATTAATACTAACTATTTCTTTAAACTGTACTAATGCTTTTTGATAAGCTCCATTTTTCAAAAAACAATAGCCTAATATATACCTGGCATTAGTTGCATTTACTTCTCCATTATTTACAGGATCCAACATGTATTTCTGTAAATAGCCAATAGCGTCTGCAATGCGGCCCATCTTATAACTTATTTCACCTAACCAAAAATGAGTAGCAGATAGGAAATTGCCATTATATGGAGCGTTTCTTAGTTGGTTCAATAAAGTATAGGCCTTTTCTACTTCTCCGTCATTAATATGGTTGCAGGATAGTCCATATAAAATGGCTGGATATATTTTTAATAATTCAAGTGATGGGTTCTCCATTAATTGATAAGCCTCTAATGCTTGTTTATAATTATTATTATAGGCTAATGCAGTAATCCACAAAGACTTTGATTCTGGGAAGTAAGTAGACTGAGGATAGTTCTCTATAAATTTATCTAATACATTCACCGCAAGACTATACTCTTTAAGTTCTACAAGTAGTTTTCCATAGTTAAATAATGAAATTTCTTTTTGTTCTAAATTGATACTTTTAGAAGCGCAGAGCATAAAAGCATTCTTAGCTCCATTTTTATCATTTACTTTCAAGTAAGCTGTTCCCAACAAATACATGCTATTTTGACCCAAAGAATCATCTACATTCGCTAATTTTTTAAATCCTTCAATTGATTTATCCCATTGCTGGTCTTGAAAATAACAAAAAGAAAGCTGGTATAAATCTTGGACTTCCACATTGTCTTGCGCAGCCACATATTTTGCTAAGTAAGGAACCGCTTTTTGATATTGTTTTTTCTCAAACAATAAATGACCCATTAACTGCTGCAATTGCAAGTTATAGTATTGTCCTTCTATTTGTAGCGCTTTTTCACAATTAACCATAGCAGCATCAATGTCTCCATTGAAATAGTATATCTGACTAATATAAAACGGCGTTAACCTTGCGTATGCTTCATTATTACTAGCAATTTCAAAACAAGCTAAAGCCAAAGTAAAATCCTTTCTTTGAAGTGCAATGAAGCCTGCATAATAATTGGCATCGGTATAATACTGTGATTGCTTTAACTGTCTGATACTATTTAATAAATTGGTGGCCTTATCCCAGTTACCTAATTTGAAATATAAATAGCCTTGAAGATATTTCATGGTAATAAGCTCCTCATTATTCAAATCGGCAATGCTCACTTTATCAAAAGCATTCAAGGCCTCCTGGGTATTTTGTTTTTTAACATAATAGTCCCCTAAAAAGAAGTTAATTCTAGCTTTATAAATTTTATTACTGGAAGACTTTACATAATTAATGGCTAAATTTTCAACTGCAGGCTTTTGTAATAGAAGTGATAAGTAAGTGTAATAGTAAGTAATATCTTCTTGCTTGGGTTTTAAATGATAAGCCGTTTGGATATATTGAAAAGCAGCCAGGGTATCACCTTGATGAAGTGCATGCACTCCTTTTTGGAAAACTGGGTCTAAAGGGCTTGTGTTTTGGCTATATTGTCCATAGGAAGTAAAAACAACCATCCATAACAATACCAGATTCACTATTCTATTTCTCAATGATAACATGCTGCTTGTTTATTAATTACCTAAAAATACGCTCTACTCATAAAACGAAGCTTATTTAGTGCTTATTGTGGAAAAACAGAATTCATTCGTAAATTTGTCAACAATAACAATAAAACATGTACGAATTCAACACACAGGTTAGAGTAAGGTATGCAGAAGCAGATCCCATGAATGTGGTATATTATGGCAATTATGCTCAGTATTTCGAAGTGGGCAGAGTAGAAAGCTTAAGAAATTTAGGTATAAGCTATAAAGGCATTGAGGATATGGGCATTATGCTACCTGTAGTTGAATTAAATATTAAGTATTTAAGACCTGCTAAATACGACGATTTGCTAACGATCAAATCCCAAATCAAAGAACTGCCTACAGAGCATAAAATTATATTTGATCAGGAGATTTACAATGAGGAAGGGAAACTATTAACCATTGGTAAAGTGAAACTTTATTTTATGGACAGTAAACTGGGTAAAAGGGCTAGTATGCCGGCTTCCATGCTTGAAAAACTAAGCACCTATTTTAGATAAAAACCGCTGTTTTTTAGTTTACTTTGCACCCTATAACCCTGATTCAATGAACCCTATTCAAGCTACTATTATTACCATCGGTGACGAGTTATTAATTGGGCAAGTTATTGATACAAATAGTGCATTTATTGCACAAGCCTTATTAAAAATAGGCATACCTGTAACTAGTAGAATTGCGGTGGGCGACAAGAAAGCGGATATCATAAATGCCTTAGATACAGCCTCCCAAAAAAGCAAGATTATTATATTAACTGGAGGACTAGGGCCTACAGCAGATGATATTACCAAACCCCTACTCAATGAATATTTTGGCGGCAAGATGATTGTTCATCAACCAAGCTTAGATCATATCACCTATATATTTGAGACGATCCATAAAAGGCCCATGATAGATCGAAATATAAAGCAAGCTGAGGTTCCAGACGTTTGTGAAGTGTTGTTTAATGAAAAAGGAACTGCCCCTGGAATGTTATTTAAAAAAGAAGGTATTTATTATTTTTCATTACCTGGTGTACCACACGAGATGAGATGGTTAACCGAAAATCAAGTTATTCCGGTAATACAAAAATCATTTACCACCCCTTTTATTGCGCATAAAACACTTTTAACGGCAGGCATTGGAGAATCCTTTTTGGCTGAACATATTGCCCATTTTGAAAGCGCTTTACCTGCCTATATTAAACTTGCTTACTTACCTAATATTGGCATGGTTCGTCTTAGATTAACTGGTTCTGGTCAAGATGAAAAAGCATTAGCAAAAGAAGTGAATACTCAATTTGAGTCTTTGAAAGAAGCCGTTAAAGAATATTTAGTAACAGACGCTGACGAAACCATGGAAATGGTCGTGGGTAATTTATTAAAACAAAGGAAACAAACAGTGTCCACTGCCGAAAGTTGCACAGGTGGTTATATAGGTCATTTATTATCCAAAAATGCTGGTTCATCTCAGTTTTACACGGGAGGCATTATTAGTTATGATAATCGTATCAAAACTGAATTTTTAGACGTTCCCACTGAAATATTACAAACCGTAGGAGCTGTGAGTAAGGAAGCCGTTGAACAAATGGCCTTAGCAGTTAGGGAGAAGATGAATACCGATTATGCTATTTCGGTGAGCGGCATCATGGGGCCAAGTGGCCAAACCGATGAAAAACCATTAGGAATGGTTTGGGTGGGTGTGGCGAGTAGAAAAAAAGTGGTTTCCAAGGTATTTTATCTAAGGTTTGACAGGTTAAGGAATATAGAAGTAACAGCTAATCAGGCTATAAATTTACTTAGGTTATTAATAATCAATAAGATTTAGTCTTATTTTTGCTAAAATTAACTCATATGCCAATTGTGGATCTAGTTTTACCTAAGTTGGGTGAAAGTATCATGGAGGCGACCATTCTAAAATGGCATAAGAAAGTGGGTGATACTATTCAACTGGATGAAACACTTTTGGATATTGCTACCGATAAGGTAGATAGCGAAATTCCTTCCACTACAGAGGGTACTATTACAGAAATTTTATTTGAAGTAAATAGCGTCGTTCCTATTGGAACTGTTATAGCAAGAATTAGCACTACAGCAAATGCCGCTGCTCCTACTACAGCTGCTCCCATTGTAGAAAAGAAACTAGCACCCGTTATTGAAAATATAGTAAAAAGCGAACCTGCTCCTATTGAAGAAGTACCTTATATACCGCAAGCAAGTATTCAAAAAGAAATTATAATAAATCCAGCGGTTAAAGCTGGTTCAACTGTAGAGGCTAAATTTTATTCTCCCTTGGTTTTAAATATTGCACAAAACGAAGGCGTGGGCATGAATGAACTACAGCATATTAATGGAACAGGAACCAATGGTAGAATTACCAAAAAAGATATTTTAGATTTTATTGCGCGCAAAAAAATGGGTATTCACTTACCAAGCCCTAACCTAAAGGAACAAACTACGCAAACTATACAGCAGCCAATTATAAATGAACAAGCCACAAGACCCCTACTCAATAAGCCTTTAGATGTATATGAAAATACGACTTCTAATTTCTCAGCATCAAAATCCACTAAGTTGGCGAATCCTAATGAAGTAATTGTTTCAGGCGCTACCGAAATAATGGAGATGGATCGTATGCGTAAGTTAATTGCGAAGCATATGGTGGATAGTGTACAAACAAGCCCGCATGTAACATCATTTGTGGAAGTAGATGTAACCAATATGGTTGTATGGAGAGATAAAGTAAAAGAATTATTTGAAAGAAGAGAAGGCACTAAGATTACTTATACCCCTATGTTCTTAGAATCTATTGCTACGGTGCTTGAGCAATTCCCTATGATTAATTGCAGCTTAGAAGGCGATAAAATTATTCTTAAAAAAGATATTAATATTGGAATGGCTACTGCCCTACCTTCCGGCAATTTAATTGTACCGGTTATTAAAGGTGCGAATCAATTAAGTATTGTAGGTATAACAAAGGCTGTCAATAATTTAGCACAAGCTGCAAGAAATGGTCAATTAAAACCAACAGATACCCAAGGCGGTACCTTCACTGTTACCAATGTGGGTTCTTTTGGAAGTATTATGGGTACACCTATTATTAATCAACCGCAAGTAGCTATTCTAGCATTAGGCGCTATTAAAAAAAGAGCCGTGGTAGTAGAAACACCTTCTGGCGATGCAATACTAGTTCGTCATATGATGTTTATTAGCATGAGCTATGACCACCGTATTGTAGATGGAGCCATGGGTTCCAAATTCTTATCCGCTGTGGGTAAAGAAATTGAAAATTGGGATTCCAATAGACAGTGGTTTCAATATGTATAAATAAATACTCTATTCAAATTTTTGCTTCATTAAACTTTTATATGAAAGGTATTTTTCTAACCTCATGCCTCCTTATCTCTGCCACACTGCTCTTTGGTCAAAACAAGGGTAATTTATCGGGCTGGGTGCTTGATAAAAATACCCAGTTCCCTATTGCAGGAGTATCTGTAAAGGTCTTAAATACACCCTATTCAACAGTAACAGATAGTAATGGTAAATATGTTATAAAATCTATCCCTACCGGACAATACCAAATAAAATTTATTTCAATTGGTTCATATCCTCTTACCTTGTTTAATGTAATTGTGAGTTCTGGAAATGAAGTAAGTAATACTATAGAACTAATTCCCGAGTCTTTTCAATTAGCAGAAGTAAGAGTAGGCGGTAATAGAAAAACGGTAAGAGCTGCTACTTTAGAAACCCCTTTAAGTGTTCAAAGATTAACCTCAGAAGAGATAAAATCTAGCCCAGGAAGTAATTTTGATATTTCTAAAGTGGTACAGTCATTACCAGGAGTTACCGGTTCTGCTTCCACAGGAGCTGGTTTTAGAAATGATATTATAGTAAGAGGAGGCGCCCCTAATGAGAACGTGTTTTATTTAGATGGTATAGAAATACCCGTCATTAACCACTTTAGTACCCAAGGCAGTGCGGGTGGGCCTCAAGGTATATTGAATGTATCTTTTATTGATGAGGTAAAATTATCTTCTTCTGCATTTGATGCCAAATTTGACAATGCCCTTTCTTCCGTGTTTGAGTTTAAACAAAAAAGAGGCAATACAGACAAAGTACAAGGAAATGTAAGAATGGGTGCCACTGAATTTGCAAGTACTTTTGAAGGCCCTTTATCAAAAAATGGGAAAACTACTTTTTTAGTTTCTGCAAGACGTAGTTATTTACAATACTTATTTTATGTATTAGACTTGCCTATTCGACCTAATTTCTGGGACTATCAGTTTAAAGTAACCCATACTATCGACCCTAAAACAACTTTAACCTTTATAGGCGTGGGCGCTATTGACGAATTTAAATTTGCGGCCCCTAGAAATTCAACCCCTCAAAAAATTTATGCTTTAAACGCTAGCCCTTCTATTAATCAATGGAGTTATACCGTGGGTGTTACTTTAAAACGATTAATTAAAAAAGGATATTGGAATTTAGCAATAAGTAAGAGTAATTTATATAATGTAAATGAAAAATTTGAGGATAATTTAAATCCTGATAAAGGAGAAAAAACCTTTGATTATAACTCTAATGATATTGTCAATAATTTAAGATGGGATATTTCTAAAAGCTTATTGGGCATTAAATTCACTACAGGATTTAATATTGCAGACATTAACTATGACAATAGCACTTATCAAGTCCTGAAATACAATAATCTATTTCCTAATAATGCCACACCTTCTTTGGGGGAGAAAAATATTATTAATTATAGTTCAAGTTTTAATTATAAAAAGTATGGTGCTTTTTTCCAGATGGGTAAAAGAGCCTTTAATAATAGATTAGGGATTAGTGCAGGCATTAGAAAAGATGGCAATACTTTTACCAATACAGGCAATCAAATTATGCGTCAAATTTCTCCTAGAGTTGGCCTTAGCTTGGTTCTAAGCGATCAGCTTACTTGGAATGCCTCTGTAGGTAAGTACTTTAAATTAGCACCGAATACGGCTTTAGGTTTTAAAGACCGCTCAGGAAATTATTTAAATAGAGATGCCAATTATATAGGAAGCTTCCACTATGTAACAGGTTTTGAATATCTGCAATCAGAGTCTACTCGATTTACTGCAGAAGTTTTTTATAAAAGATATACTGGCGTACCCATTAGTAATGAAAAAGGAATTAGTTTATCTAATTTAGGAGCTGACTTTAATATTTTAGGCAATGAAGATATTTCCACCATTGGTTTAGGTAGAAGCTATGGATATGAGTTATTTGCGCAACAAAAACTAACGAAGCGTTTTTTTGGTGTAGCTAGTTATAGTTTTTTCAGATCTGCCTATACCGATATTCAAGGAAAATATAGTCCTAGCTCATGGGAAAATATTCACTTATTAAGTTTAACGGGAGGTTATAAGTTTAATAGAAACTGGGAATTAGGTATTAAATTCAGATATCAAGGCGGTGCACCCTATACCCCTTATGATATGAATTTAAGTAAATTAAACTTTGCCACTTTAGGTACAGGCTTATTTGACTACTCTAAAATAAATATATTACGCAATAGAGCCTTTCATTCAAGCGATTTTAGATTAGATAAAAAATATAACTACAAAAAAACGACTTTTGATTTTTATATTGATATTACAAATTGGTATGGTGCTAAAACGGTATCTCCGCCTTTTTATATTTTCGCTTATGAGGCAAATGGTAGCTTTAAAACAACTGATGGATTAGCTCTTAAAAAAGATGGATCTAATGGGGAACCTTCTTTATATGAAAATAATACCATCTTTATAACACCTACAGTGGGGTTTATCTTAGAGTTCTAGTTCATTTTTATCTGCTGCATACGGTGCTGCTTCACTACCCTTCTCATTTGAATGAGTACAGAAATGATAATGAATAAAATGCCTGCATAAAAACTAAGCCCTAATTGTTTTTGTTCTTTAAAAAGGATAAAGGCTAAAATTATTCCATAGACAGGCTCTAAATTCAATGTTACATTTAATGTAAAAGCGCTAATATGTTTTAAGGAAGATAGCATAAGATGTGTTGACCATACCGTACAGGCTATAGCTAATATAGATAACCAAAACCAATCCATTGAAGTGGGTACTAGACCTATAGGACTAAAGCCTGTATTGAATCCTACTAGTAAAACAAAAGGGAATAAAAATAATAAGCCCCCAGTCATTTCATAGGATTGAATGGTTTGCACATCGATATGATTAGTAAATTGCTTATTAATAATAGAAAAGATAGCCGCAAATAAGGCTGAAAATAAACCTACTATAATACCCATTCTAAATTGAGTATCAAAATGGAAAATGAGTAGTATGCCTAATAAACTTAATGCACCAATAAATATTTCGCTCCATTGAATTTTAGCATGTTTCCACATTGGCTCTATTAATGAACTAAACAAACTAGTACTAGAAAAGCAAACCAAGGCAATAGATACATTGGCTAGTTTAATACTTTGGTAAAAACAAACCCAGTGCAGTGCAATGATTGCACCTGTTCCAAGTAAAGAAAGCTTTATTTTAAGATTGTAGGAATGAATGTTTTTTCTAAATAAAGCTAATACCCACAATACAATAACAGTAATAAGTATTCGATAGAATACCAAGACTAAGCCATTGAGCTTAATTAAAAAGCCTAAAGATCCTGTAAGTCCTGCTAAGAAAACAAAAACATGTAGTTGAACTAAGGCCTTCTTAAAAGTTGACACGAATACGTTTTATCATTTTAACAAAGTTTCCAGTAGCTGACTGCCATTGCATATTTAATACGCCTAACATGGCTTCTTTAATAATACCCTTGGACATTTTACTCACTCCAATTTTTCTATCAACAAATGTAATAGGCACTTCCTTTATTTTATAGCCTAATTTCCAAGACGCAAATTTCATTTCAATTTGGAAAGCATATCCAATAAATTGTATGGAGTCTAAATTAATATCGGCTAGTACTTTATTTTTATAACAAATAAAACCCGCTGTAGGATCCTTAATAGGCATTCCTGTGATTAACCTAGTATAAGCGGAACCACCTAGTGAATAAATTTTTCTATCTATGGGCCAGTTTTCTGTTTCACCTCCTCTCACATATCTACTGCCAATAGAAACATCTGCTCCATTTTCTTCACAAGCATTCAATAATCGGTCTAAATCATTGGGGTTATGAGAAAAATCGGCGTCCATCTCAAATATATATTCGTAATTTTTATCTAATGCCCATTTAAAACCTTGAATATAGGCAGTACCTAATCCTTGTTTGCCTGGTCGCTTTAAAATAAATAATCGGTCTATGAATTTCCCCATTAAAGAATCTACTATTGCAGCAGTGCCATCGGGTGAATTGTCATCTATGATTAAAACATGATAATCCGAAGAGAGACCCAGCACTGCATGTAAAATGGCAGAGACATTCTCTTTTTCATTGTAGGTTGGTATTAAAACAATTTTTTTCACTATAACTGGGGGCTATTCGTATAAAATTACGAAAAAAAGGCAAAATGGGATAGCCTACTTATGCAGAATAGATTTATTCATGATTTCTGTCAATTTTTGCTTGGTATGAAGGGCAAAATCGCCTTTCATCATCCAATCATAGTATTGCGGCTCCTCCTTAAGTACCTGAGTTACAGGCTTCCCTTTGTGTTTACCGAAATTAAATACTTCCACCCCATTTTCAAAGACAAAACGGCGTGCAAAATCAATAATTTCATCTTCACCCGTAAATTTCACAATGGATTCTACAGAATTACCAATTTGAGGGTATTTCTCTAACTGAGCTTCTAGAATTTCCCAGGTGGCAGTAGCATCCACTTCAGCACTATGGGCATCTTCTAAATTCTTATTACAATAAAATTTATAGGCAGCTGTAAGTGTTCTTTGCTCCATCATATGAAACACTTTCTGTACATCTAATAATTTTCTGGTTTCAATATCGGCATTAATACCTGCTCTTAAAAATTCTTCATTTAACATGGGAATATCAAATCTATTGCTATTATAACCTGCTAAATCTGAAGCTTCAATAAATTGTTTTACTTCGTTGGCTATTTGTTTGAAAGTGGGTGCGTCTTTCAACATTTCGTCAGAAATACCATGCACATCAGATGCAGCCTTTGGAATAGGCATTTCCGGATTCACCAATTTCCTTTTTACTTGTTTAGTCCCATCGGGCATAATTTTTACAATAGCAATTTCTACAATTCTATCGGTACTTACATTAATGCCTGTGGTTTCTAAATCAATAAAACAAATAGCTCTGTTAAGTTGTAAACGCATATAATTTATTATAAGTGTAAAGTTAGTTAATCTTACTAACTAAAATCATGATTAGATATTTATTTAGTTCCAATTTAATGCTTAAATTTGCGACCAAACTTAGACCTTATGCAATGGAATCCTATTATAGATAGCAAGCAAATCGAAGCCATAAAAGCAGCTTCTTTTACTAAACCTCAATTGATTTTAAAACATAGTACCACTTGTAGTATTAGTAAAATGGCATTGGCTAGATTAGAAAGAGCAGATACACCCAATAATATAGATTTTCACTATTTAGACTTATTGAACTATAGAAATATTTCAAAAGAAATTGCCGAAGGCTTCGATGTATCACATGAATCACCTCAGGTCTTGTTAATTAAAAATGGCAATTGTGTTTACGACGAAAGTCATGGCGGCATTCAAATGGAAGAAATAGAAGAACAGGCAGTTCAAGCTTAATAAATATTATACAAGCTCAATTACCATCGCAGAGGCACCTCCTCCTCCATTACAAATAGCTGCTGCTCCATATTTAGCTTTATGCTTAGAAAGTATATGTATTAAGCTTACAATAATTCTGGCGCCACTACAACCTAGTGGATGTCCTAATGCCACAGCACCTCCATGCACGTTTACTTTACTAGCATCTATTTTTAAAATTTCTGTATTCACAATTCCCACCACAGAGAAGGCTTCGTTGAATTCAAAAAAATGAATATCGTTTATAGTTAAATTCGCTTTTTGTAAAGCTTTAGGTAAGGCTAATGAAGGTGAAGTGGTGAACCATTTTGGATCTTGTTCTGCATCGGCAAAACTTTTTATAATGGCAATGGGTTTAATACCTAATTCTTTTGCTTTTGCTGCACTCATTAAAACTACTGCAGCTGCTCCATCATTCATGGTACTTGCATTCGCTGCAGTAACCGTTCCTTCCTTACTAAAGGCTGGATTTAATTGTGGTAATTTATCAAAATTTACTTTCGAAGGTTCTTCATCTTTATCTACAATAATGGCTGCTCCTTTTTTCTGCGGAATTTCAACAGGCACAATTTCATCTTTAAACCATCCATTTTCAGTAGCAGCTTGTGCTTTTTTATAGCTATTCACCGCAAAAGCGTCTTGTGCTTCTCTACTTACATTATATTTTGTAGCACAAGTATCTGCAAAATTACCCATGGCTACTTTATCATATACATCCACTAAACCATCTTTTGCTAAACCATCTTGCATTACGGTATCCCCGTATTTATTACCCCATCTTTGAGCCGTATTATAAAAAGGAACATTAGTCATACTTTCCATTCCACCTGCAATAATAATATCGGCGTCGCCTAACATAATATTTTGAGCAGCAATGGCAATTGATTTCATACCACTAGCACATACTTTATTAATAGTAGTGCAAATAACTTTATCGGGAAGCCCCGCTGCTTTAGCCGCCTGTCTTGCCGGAGCTTGACCTAGTCCTGCTTGAATAACAGAACCCATAATTACCTCATCTACTAAATCCTTGGATAGCCCTGCCTTCTCTAATGCTCCTTTAATGGCAATACCCCCTAGGGCTGTAGCGGATAATGAACTTAAGGTTCCTCCAAATGAACCAATAGGAGTTCTTACTGCGGCAACGATATAGACTTCCTTATTCATACTTATAATTTTAATTCTACTGGTGTATCCACTTTAGTTTCAGGCATTAAATGAATGCCATCCTCCTCAATGCTTATTAATTTTAATTTATAGAGCATACCTACATTCATCTTGAAAGCTTTTTTACTCATACCAAAAAATGCATAAATATCATCCGGGGCCGATTTATCGTGATAAGGTAAAAAACCTTTATGCGATTTTAGCAAACTCATAATTTTTTGATTGTCATCTGCTAATTTTTCACCTCCTTGTTTTCCCAATCCAATATCTAATTTATTATCCTCTCTAATTTTCTTTACAAAGGCTTCGTCAATAAATTGACCAATATGTAAATGCGTAAATACTTCGTTTTTATAGACTAATCCTTGATGCACTTGGTTCACAATCACTACATAACCAATTTCCGATTCTCTATACACTTGTATCTTAACTTTTTCACCCTCTTTAACCGTTAAAATATCGTTACTAATTTGTTTGTCAATTTTTTCTGTAGCAGCTACTCTTCCAGTTTGTGCGTCAATATATAATTTCACTAAATACTTTCCGCCCAAGCGCATGGTAGATAATTGTTGTGAAACAGGCACAAACACATCTTTCATTAAGCCCCAATCTAAGAAGGCACCTTGAGAAGTAACTTCTACTACTTTTAAAGCAGCAATGTCCCCCACCACTGCGAAGGGTTCTTGGGTAGTGGCAATTAATCGGTTATCAGAATCGTGGTAAACAAATACACTAATCGTATCGTCAATTTGTAAACCTGAAGGCACAAACCTTTTTGGAAGTAAAATACCTTCCCCACCATCATCCATATAAAAACCAAAATCAACTTTTCGGTCTACACGCATCAAATTAAACTGACCTACATTTATGGTTGACATGATTTCTATTTTAAATTAAAACAATTCAGGTTGAGTATCGTTAGGATCCTTTATGACTACTTTATTCTCCCAAGCCATTTCTACGGTTTTAGAGAAGTCGACTAATTTAGTACCAATGGCTTTCCAACCCATCAGATCCACTATCTTACTCACTTTAAACTTCGTCTTTCTTACCTGTGCGCCTCTACCAGTACTAACGGCTAGTATAGGTTCTGCGAAAGTAGAAACAGCCACCACATAATTACCAGCACCTTCTTTTATAAAAGAGAAAGGTGTTTTAAAAGTAGTGGTTTCAATAAGAAAGCGTTTGATGTTAAACTGTAACTTTTCTTTATCTAAATAAACAGCAGTTACAATTTTTTCAGGATTAAACTTTTCTATAAAAATTACTTTCTCTGGATCAAATCTTTGACTTTGTTCTGTATCGGTTACTTCATAATTACCATCCTTGGTAATGACTAATAACTTCTCATCTTCAAAGGTACCCAAATAAATGCCTTTCTCCTCTGTATTTAAACGACCAAACTTATCGTCAAACCATAATTTACGACCCGTTAGGGTACTTTTACCGGCTTCTTTTAGCTTTATGGCTTTTACTGGATACTTTGTAACCTGATTGCCCACGCTACTTCTTCCCTTTACTTCTAAGGTATCAAAGAAAAAGTCAAACTCTTTTATACGCGCCGAACAATTAGGGCTTAATATGACTTTTACCGATTCTGCCTCCCCATTCATATTCACCGACATATAATGCACTTTCGACTTCTCTGTACTCTTGGCTAAAAAATATTCTTTATCACGGGTTACACCGGTAACATTAAAACGTTTTGAATAAGTAATACCTGAAGCGCCGTCGGAATACACCATATTATAGGTGGTGCGTTCGTCATTTTTCTGAAAGACAGCTGCATGTATGATATCTTTTCCAATAAATACTTTATCTGAAACCTTGACCACTTTCATCACCCCCGATTTAGCGAAGGCTATGATATCATCATAGTCGGTACAATCACATAAAAATTCATCTTTCTTTAAGCTGGTACCCACAAAACCTTCTGCTCTATTAATGTATAATTTAGTATTGGCAATAGCCACCTGCTTCACTTGAATGGTATCGAATTCTTTAATTTCTGTTTTACGCTCCTTACCCTTACCATATTTCTTAGCTAGATTTTCGTAATAAGCCACACAATAATCCACTAAATTGGCTAAATGATTTTTAACTTCTCTAATTTCTTCTTCAATAGTTTTTATTTGCGCATTTAACTCGTCAATATCTAGTTTGTAAATTCTTCTAACGGGCTTATCAGTCAATTTTAAAATATCGGCACGCTCAATGGTTTTTTTAAATTTCTTTTTGAAAGGTTGAAAAGCATCGTTAATAGCATCTATAACTTTATCCCAGCTCGCATGTTTCTTTTCTAGTTCCTTATATATTTTTTCTTCAAAGAATATTTTTTCTAAACTAGTGAAATGCCATTTGTCTTCTAATTCTCTTAATTGAATTTTTAATTCTAATTCTAATAAGCCCTTGGTATGATCTACAGAATGACGCAGTAAATCGGAAGCGCCTAGAAACTGAGGTCTTTGGTTAACAATTACACAGGCATTAGGCGAGATACTTATTTCACAATCGGTAAAGGCATATAGTGCATCAATGGTAATATCCGGAGAAATGCCTGTGGCTAAATCAATTTGTATTTCTACTTCAGCAGCCGTTACATCGGTTACCTTTTTAATTTTAATTTTACCTTGGTCATTGGCCTTGGTAATACTTTCCATGAGTTGAGTGGTGGTCACACCATAAGGAACGTCTTTGATAACTAAAGTTTTCTTATCAAACTCTTCAATATGTGCTCTTACTCTTACTTTGCTTCCTCTTCTTCCATCATTATAATTACTGGCATCAATCATACCCCCTGTTTGAAAATCGGGCAATAATTGAAACTTCTTTCCTCTTAAATGTTTTATTGCAGCATCGGTAAGTTCTATAAAATTATGTGGTAAAATTTTAGTGGATAAACCTACCGCTATACCATCGGCTCCTTGTGCTAATAATAAAGGAAATTTCATTGGAAGTGTTACGGGCTCTTGCTTACGGCCATCATAACTTAAAGCCCAATCGGTGGTTTTACCATTAAAGGCTACCTCTAAAGCAAACTTGCTTAAACGCGCTTCAATATATCTAGCTGCCGCTGCATCATCTCCTGTTCTCACATCTCCCCAGTTACCTTGGGTTTCAACTAGCATATCTTTCTGACCAATATTCACCAAAGCATCTCCAATACTTGCATCTCCATGCGGATGATATTGCATACTTTGTCCAATAATATTAGCCACTTTATTAAACCTGCCATCATCCATTTCCTTCATGGCATGTAAAATTCTGCGTTGTACTGGTTTTAATCCATCTTCAATAGCAGGCACAGCACGCTCTAATATTACATAAGAAGCATATTCTAAGAACCAATTTTTATATTGGCCTTGTACACCTGACTCATTTTCTGTAACCCTACTTAAATTTTTCTCTTTTGCCATATTTTATCTTCATTAGAGACGGTAAGTATCTTCACTACCTTCTACTAAACTATTTAATTCTATAAAAATAATATCTGTTAGCGCCTTTACTTCATGCCAAACATTGGCTTCAATAATCACTCTTGAAGGCGCTTCAATAGTGATGGTACCTTGTTCTTCTGTCCCTAAGTTTTTCCAGTTCATAGTAATTGACCCCTGCACCAGTAACATTTCTTCAGGGTTCTTGCCTGGCGACTTCCCTTTGTGATAATGCTGCCCACTAATAGTTCCAGCCTTTCTATATACCAATAAAAATTCTCCCGTTCTATTGGTGCTAAAATAATGAAGGGCGCCCCGCTCATCAATTGCCTTCACATCTATTGTAGAAACTGATACACTCATTTTATTATTTTAAAGAACTATTTATTCTTGTTCTACTAATTTATATTTTTAATCTTCTACCACCACCGAAGAGCCACCTGGCATTTGCACCACGATATCTTTCCAACCTTTCTGCCAATTACCTGCTAGTACTACCTTGCCTATTTCTTGCATGGCTTTTAATCTTGATACAATAAAAGCATCTCCTGTTTTAATTTTCATTTTACTTATTATATGCGCCAAAGCACTAGGAAGTTTTTGTGCATTTTTAGTAAGTAATGAAAAAATATCTTTATCATAAAACGAAGCAGACATACTTACTAATTTCTTACCACCTTCTAAAAAGCGAACACCTTCATTTTCTTGACATAATTTTTTCCACTCATCCGGATCAATTTCAAATTCACTTAAAGTAATTGGTCGCGCTAATTTTTTAGCTTTCAAAAATTCTTTAGGTTGTATTTCATTTAAATAGGTAGGATAAAATAATTGACCTTTATCATTTAAAAAAGGAAGATTATTTAAATATAAAACCTGCAAACGACCTTGATAAGGTTTCAACTGACTCATTAACCAATAATATCCGCAAACATCATGTGCATTTTGTCCCATCCAAAACCAAACTTCTTCTTCCAGGTTTTCTTCTAAACTTTGAATAAGTTCATGCACGGTTAATTTATCATCCACTATAGCTAGCTGTTCTTCATAGGGAGAATGCTCCAATATATTTTTCCACCAATCGCGTCTAGCTTGGTAGCCTTCTGTTTCATAGATATCTAATAGAGGGCCCACGGCATAATCGTCCTTTATTTCAATGACCTTACCTGCTAGTGTCTCATCTAATGCTATGGCGGCTTCAATAGAAGCCATATCTGCTGTATTAAATACTAAGTGTATCATGCGCTTTATCCAATTCTACTTTTAAATTATTGATAATAAAATCCTGTCTCTCTTGGGTGTTTTTACCCATATAATATTCTAATAAATGCTGAATATGATCTCCTTGTTCTAAAATAACCGGATCTAATTTTATATCTGCATTAATAAACTTGCCAAATTCTTCTGGACTAATCTCTCCTAGTCCTTTAAATCTTGTAATCTCTGGCTTAGTACCTAATTCTTTGATAGCAGCTTGTTTCTCAGCTTCATCATAACAATAAATAGTCTTTTGCTTGTTACGCACTCTAAATAATGGCGTCTCTAAAACAAATACATGGCCTTTCTTAACTAAGTCTGGGAAAAATTGCAAGAAGAAGGTGAGAATTAATAATCGAATATGCATACCATCCACATCGGCATCGGTAGCAATCACAATTTGATTATAACGCAAGCCATCTAAACCTTCTTCGATATTTAAAGCGTGTTGCAATAAATTAAATTCTTCATTTTCGTAAACCACTTTTTTCGTTAAGCCAAAAGCATTTAAAGGTTTACCTCTTAAACTAAATACAGCTTGTGTGTCTACATTTCTAGACTTCGTTATACTTCCACTTGCAGAATCTCCCTCAGTAATAAATAAAGTACTTCCTTGTTGTGAGGAAATAAACATTTCTTTATTCTTAGTAGGTAAATCGTCATTCAAATGTACACGGCAATCTCTTAATTTTTTATTATGCAAATTGGCTTTCTTAGCCCTTTCATTGGCTAATTTTTTAATACCTGCTAATTCTTTTCTTTCGTGTTCGTTTTGTTCAATTCTTTTTTTAAGCGCTTCGGCGGTGGCTGTATTTCTATGTAAAAAATTATCTAATTCTTTGGATAAAAATTCAGTAATAAAATTTTTCATACTTGGCCCACCATCGGCTACATTCTGCGAACCTAATTTTGTTTTGGTCTGACTTTCAAATACAGGCTCTTGCACCCTCACCGAAATAGCAGCTACAATACTGGTTCTAATATCAGAAGCGTCGTAATCTTTTTTATAGAAATCGCGAATTACTTTTATATAGGCTTCTCTAAAGGCTTGTTGATGTGTTCCTCCTTGTGTAGTATACTGTCCATTCACAAAAGAAAAAATATCTTCTCCATAATCGTTGTTATGAGACATAGCCACTTCAATATCTTCTCCTTTTAAATGTATAATAGGATATCTAAGTTCGTCTGGATTGGTTTTTCTTTCAAGTAAGTCCAATAAACCATTCTTACTGACATACTTTTTATCATTAAATAAAATACTTAAACCCGCGTTTAAATAACAGTAGTTCCATAATTGTCCATCAATATATTCATGTATATAATGGAAATTTTTAAACATAGAAGTGTCGGGTGTAAACACCACCAAGGTACCATTGGCTTCCGTCGTTTTTATTTCTTTTGTCTCTTGAACGAGTACTCCTTTTTTAAAAGTGGCTGTTCTTTGTTTACCTTCTCTAAATGCAGTTACTAAAAAGTCTTCACTTAAAGCGTTCACTGCTTTTGTACCCACTCCATTTAAGCCCACCGATTTTTGGAAGGCCTTACTATCGTATTTAGCACCTGTATTTATTTTACTTACTACATCTACTATTTTTCCAAGTGGAATGCCACGACCATAATCGCGTATAGTTACTTCTTTACCTACTATACCTATTTCAATTTGTTTACCATAACCCATGGTGTGTTCATCGATACAGTTATCAATGACTTCTTTCATCAGTACATAAATACCATCATCAGGAGCTGAACCATCTCCTAATTTACCAATATACATACCTGGTCTTAATCGTATATGTTCCTTCCAATCTAAAGACCGAATCGAATCTTCGTTATACTCTGATGGAATCTTAGTTTCTGCCATAATTATCAATGCTTTAGGGGCATAAAAAGGCCCTTGTCTGACTGCAAATCTAATGAGCGTGGTGGTTACCCCAATTTTACTTTTCACCAAATGCCCTAATTATGTGGATAAACGATTATTCTCTTATCTTTAAAGCATCAAAATAGACCCAAAATACCCCATTACCGACCTTTCTTATATCAAACAGAAGGCAGACGAATTAAGCGCAGAAAACGATCAATTCCATGCATTTCTGTCTGAAATAGATAGCGAAGCCCTTGACGGGGAAGCTTTTTCCTTGTCGGAACAAATTACTCCTCAAATTGATTGCACTAGCTGTGGAAATTGTTGTAAAAGCTTAATGGTAAACATTGACGAAGCCGAAGCATCTAATTTGGCGAATCATTTAGGTAAAACCAGGGAGGCATTTGATGAAGCCTATATTTCAAAAGGGGAATCGGGAAGAATGGTTATTAATGCTATACCCTGTCATTTTTTAGTAGGTAATAGTTGTTCTGTGTATGAACACCGTTTTGCAGGGTGCAAAGAATTTCCTGCCTTTCACATTCCTCAATTAAAAAAAAGAATGTTTACGACTTATATGCATTACGACCGTTGCCCTATTATATTTAATGTGGTAGAAAATTTGAAGTTAAATTTACATTTTAAGAAACCAGAAGATTAATAATGAGCATTCAATTTGGCATAGATAATTTACTTGCACTTGATCCAAAATGGAAAACAAAAAAGATTGCTTTTTTGACCAACGATGCTGCCACCACTTCTAAAGGAATTGCAAGTAGAAAGGCTTTAATAGACGCTGGATTTAATATCATTCAATTATTTTCACCAGAACATGGCATAAGCACAAAGGGGGCAGATGGACATAAAATTAAAGACCAAGTAGACCCAATTACTAAATTAGCTATCATTAGTTTATATAATGAAAAATTAGCCCCCACTAAAGAAGATTTAAAAGGTATTGATGTATTAATATTTGATATACCAGATGCAGGCACTAGATTCTATACCTATTTATGGACAATGAGTTATTTTATTGAAGCGGCTGCAAAGTTTAATTTACCCATATATATATTAGACAGACCAAACCCATTAGGAGGCATGTTTAATTTGGTAGAAGGCCCCATGCTCGATAGTTCGCTGAGTAGTTTCATAGGAAGGTTCTCTATCCCTATAAAACATCAATCTAGTTTTGGCGAATTGGCTAAGTATTTTAATGAAAGTCAAAACTGGAATGCCGATTTAAAAGTAATTCCTTGTAAAAATTTAAAAAGAGAAGATTTGTTTTTTGATTGGAATTATAAATGGGTAAACCCCTCGCCTGCACTTCAAAATTTTGAAGCTTGTTTATTGTATCCTGGTTTATGTTTATTTGAAGCCACCAATGTTTCTGTGGGCAGAGGCAGTGATTATAGTTTTGAATGGATAGGCGCTTCTTGGTTTAATATGCCCGCCATTGTAATGGTTTGGCAAAATATTTTAAAAGACGATATCAAAATTGAAACCCTACGATTAACCATGTTAGTTGATAATGAAATTGAAGATATCAAAGGCATACGGATTAAAGTCATTGCACCGAATGCATTTAATCCGGTGTTGACAGGGTTGATATTCTTAAAGCTAATTAAGGACATTCACCCACAAGATTTTAAATGGCAACCTTACCCAACGAATGTAAACCCTACTGGCGCGAATCATTTATCTTTACTATTAGGCATACCCGATGCTGAAAAACTTTTCGACCTGCCATTAAAAGACTGGTTAAACAAAGTGGTATCGGCTTTAAAGGTGACACAATGGGAAAAAATAATGCAACCTTACTTGCTTTATGATTAATGAATCAAATATGAGAAAAACATTTTTACCAAAAACAATTAGATGGACATTATTATTAGGAATGAGTTTCTTGATCATAATGAGCTTATTAAGATTCACTTTTGTAAAAAGCTTCTCAGCACCTGTAAGTTCCGACAACAATTTAACTGCTTCCTATATTCTAGGCTTTAGATACGATCTTAGGTATGTCACCATTGTAATGATGATCACTTTATTATTCTCCTATATAAAACCATTCAACCCCTTTGATAAAAAATGGGGGGAAAAAATTGCCATTATAATTTGGATGCTTTTTGTAAGTCTTTTACTCTTTTTTTATACCGCCGATTTTATCCATTATGCTTATGTACACCAAAGATTAAATGCAAGTATTTTAAGCTATATCGATAACCCACTTATTTCTATGCAAATGATGTGGCAGTCCTATCCCATCATTAGCATTATTATTACTTTTGCAGTGGTTGAATGGGTATTGTATAAATTCATTACTTATACTTTGGTTTTAAGTAATAAATATGAAACAGCAGGTTCAAAAGTTAAAATAGCTATTACCCAAATTGCATTTTTTATAATTCTACTATACAGTGCCATAGGTAATATTATATATGAAGGTGGCCAATATCCATTAAGATGGAGTGACGCCTATAGTTTAGGCAGTGATTATAAAGCCAATCTAGCATTGAACCCAATGCAATCATTTTTTAGTACGCTTAATTTTAGGTCTTCCAAAATAGATACTGATTTAATTAAAAATAATTACAGTGTGATGGCGGAATACTTGAACATACCCACTCATGAACAAGATGCTCAAAACCTTAAATTTTCTAGAGCCAATACTGTAGTAGAAAATGATACAGTAGCGCCTAAGATAAAAAATGTAGTACTAGTTATATGTGAATCGTTTTCAGCCTACAAAAGCTCTATGATGGGTAACCCCTTAAATACGACACCTTATTTCAATAACATGAAAAAGCAGGGCGTGTATTTTAACAGGGCCTTTTCTCCTGCTTATGGCACTGCTAGAGGAGTGTGGGCAGTTTTAACAGGCACACCCGATATATTAGAAGGCAAGACCTCTAGTAGAAATCCATTAGCAGTAGACCAACATACTATTATGTCTGAATTTAAGAATTTTGAAAAGTATTATTTTTTAGGAGGTAGCACAAGATGGGCAAATATAAAAGGAGTATTAAACAATAATATTACAGATTTAAAAATATACGAACAAGGCAGCTATCAATCAAGTGATATTAACGTTTGGGGCATTAGTGATAAGAATTTATTCTTAGAGGCAAATAAAACACTAAGCAAAAATACAAAGCCGTTCTTTGCCATTATTCAAACTGCCGACAACCACCGCCCTTATACTATTCCTGCTGAAGATTTAAAAGTATTCGTTAAAAAAACAGTACCCAAGGATTCTTTATTGAAGTACGGATTTGAAAACAATGACGAGTACAATGCTTTCCGGTATACCGACTTCTGCATTGAACAATTTATAGAAGCCGCAAAGAAAGAAAAATATTTCAATGAAACTTTGTTTGTATTTATTGGCGATCATGGCATTAAAGGAGATGCAGGAACAATGTTACCTACCTCTTTTACAGAACAAGGTTTAACCAATATGCATGTTCCCTTCTTATTTTATGCGCCTTCCATTTTGCAGCCTAAAGAATATGCAATGCCAGTGTCTCAGGTAGATGTTATGCCAAGTATTGCTTCTTTATGCAATATTCCATACACCAATACTACCATGGGTAAAAATGTATTTACTACAGTACAACAAAACAAGAACACGATATTCTTATACGACGATTTTAATCAACAAATTGGAGTATTGAATAATGAATATTATTATGGGTATCAATTAAAAAATCCTAATAAGCCCATATTTGAAAGTGTTGTAAATAATAAAGTCGTTAAAAACGATACTGCACAAAAACAAATGGATATACTAACAAAGGCCATGTATGAAACATCTAAATACATGTTAATACATAATCAAAAACTATCTATTAAAAAGTAGTTTTTATCTATAGTAGGAAATAAGGAATCTAATTTATAGCACTAAATTTATTATACGCTTTCTGGTACTTCCTTTTTATCCACTCTTTTAGTACCTGCATATAATTCATATTCTAGTAATCTGCAATCAATGGTGGCATTGTAAAATTCTATTCTTCTACTTGGTTTTAATCTTACCTTTTTAGCGAGTTCTAAATTGCCTGTAAATATATAACCGGTATATCCTTTGCAATTATTTTTCAGAAAATCGCCCATTCTTGCATAAGTGGCTTCTAATTCTAACTCCTCTCCTAAACGCTCTCCATATTCTGGATTAAACATAACTACAGCGCCTTGCGCATTGGAAGGAACATTAGTTTGTTCAAAATCACAGTCTTGAAAATAAATTAAGTGGTCTACACCCGCCATAGTAGCATTGGTTTTGGCAGTTTCAGTAGCGCGCTTACTTATATCGGAGGCAATAATTTTAAGCCCTGGTATTTTAATAATTTGTTCTTTCAATTTTACATTTTCTAGCTCGTACATTTCTTTTTGATAACCTAGAATATGCATAAAGGCATACTGTGTTCTCAATAAACCTGGAACTCTATTAGTGGCAATAAGGGCAGCTTCAATAGCCAAGGTACCAGAACCACACATTGGATTGACAAAGGCGCCTTTTCTATCCCATTTAGTAGAAAGTATGGTAGCTGCTGCCAATGCTTCTAACATGGGAGCAGTGCCTGGTAATTTTCGATAACCATGTTTGGCTAATGTTTCTCCAGAGGTATCTAAAAACACTTCTGCTTCATCATTTTTCCAAAATAAATAAACTACAGCCCCCGCTAAATCAGAACCAGTGGATGGTCTTTGTTGAGTAACTTCACGCATTCTATCTACAATGGCATCTTTTACTCTTAAATTCGCAAACAAATTCGTAGAAATAGTGGGATGAAACACATTACTAGTAACAGAAAAATAACCTTTTGGGTCAATTACCTTTTCCCAAGCAATGTTTACTAAATTATTATAAAGCTCGTTGGGGTCATTACAAATAAATGACTTTAAAGAATACATGACCTGACTAGCACATCTTAGATTTAAATTCAACTTAATACAATCTTGAACGGTACCCGTTAATTCAACCCCTGTTTGAAAAACTCTGTCCGGTGTAAAACCTAAAGCAAGCACTTCTTTACTCAAAGCGGGTGCTAACCATTTATGACAGGTGATGATAATTTTATTGGGAGTAGTGAAAACTTGCATGCAGTGAAGGTAATTTAAAAAAAAAGCAAAAGGGCTTCAATTGCTTGAAACCCTTTGTCTTATTCTGTGGGGGCACACGGGTTCGAACCGCGGACCCTCTGCTTGTAAGGCAGATGCTCTAAACCAACTGAGCTATGCCCCCTTTTGAGGACTGCAAAAATAAGGTTCAGGAGGGAAATACCCAAAAAAAAGGTGATTTAATTTAATTGTACGGCAGGAAGCCTAGTAGATTGACTATCATATACAAAAAGCTCTACTATTTCGTAGTTCCAGTACTTACTTAAAGGCGATTTATCTAAGTAATCTTTGACTTCTTTTTTAGTATTGGCATTAATGGTAATCCATGAATTTTGTACTTCCATACTTACCGCATAGCTATCAATGATACCCTTATTCAATAAATAATTTATATAAGTACGATGCGGTGGCACTAAAGACATAAAGTCCTCATCCATTTCAAAAGATATAATAGCTTGGAATTTTTTCATGGTTTATACACTTACATGAAGGTACACTAAGTATTGAAAAATAAAAATGATTTTTAGGGGATACGATAATAACCAATTCTTCCACCCCCTCCTGCTAAAAATACAGCCTTTGTATTAGGTTGTTTACGAACAACATGGAAGCTTTCAGTTGATATTAAATCCCAATTTTTGCCTTTGTTTTTTGAAATATCTACTCCAGAAGTTCCACAACTAATTAGTATAGTATTGGAGACATATTCAACACCTGATCTATATCCATTAGGAAAACCAACAAACTCATCTATTTTCCAATAAGGTATTTTTTCAGACTGCCATTTTTTATTTGAATTTGGCTTTATAAATAATTTTAATCCCACAGCATTTTGTTTACGACTGGTATCTTTCATAAAATCGCCTCCTACTATCATTATATTATTTCCATTGGGAGATATGGCCATACTATTGGCGCCCGTCGATGTTCCGCCTTGCAGGATAGGAATTTCCATGGCTGCTCCATTTATCCATAATCTTGATCTGACTCCTCCTGAAACTAAAAAATCGTCTTTACTAAGTTGTGCAATATTAGAACCACTTGATGCAAAAAAAGCTTCGCCTTTTTCTAAAGGTGTTTTAAAATAACTAGAAGGAACTTCATTCCAATTTTCTCCTTTATCTACTGTGCTTAATAAAAATATATGATTACTAATTGGATCTCCTACTACTAACCCATTAGCTGCATCTTTAAAATGAATGGCATCTAAAAACATTAGCGTATCTGTATTCTCATAAACTTTATACCAAGAAGTTCCACCATCTTTTGTTTTTAATATGATAGCAGGTGCTGCAATAGCCACTATGATTGCCTCTTTATCATCCCAGGCATGAATAGATCTAAAATCTCTGGACTCATAGCCTTTTACTTGCATCCATTCAAAATCGGCTCCACCATTTACCGATTTAGCAATACTTCCTTTAGATCCACTAGCCCAAATGGTATTTTGATTGGGCACAGCTAAACCTCTAATACTTACTCCTTTTTTCTGGCTAAGTATTTTTATGGAATTATTACCCGAATTTTGCGCAATGCTATTTTGACAAGAAATCAAAATTGCAAATAAAGCAATACAAGCTTTTTTCATTGGAATGTAATTTAATGACTTAAAGATACGATATGATACCTTATTGGATGAGTAGAACTCAATTAATGTTAGGAGACGAAAAGTTGGAAAAATTAATGAGCAAAAATGTATTGGTTATAGGACTTGGTGGCGTGGGAGGTATTTGTGCAGAAATGATTGTGAGAGCCGGCATTGGAAAAATGACCATTGTAGATAATGACACAATTGATGCGAGCAATATTAATAGACAAATTCCAGCGCTTCATTCCACGATCAAAAAATCAAAAGCGCAAGTTTTGGCTGCTAGATTATTAGACATTAACCCCTTACTTGATTTAACGGTCTTGGAAGAATTTATGGAAACGGATAAAACCATTGAATTAATTGAAAAAGAGCCCTGGGATTATGTGGTAGATTGTATTGATACTTTATCTGCTAAAGTAGATTTAATAAAAGGGTGTATAGATAGAAAATTAAATATTGTAAGTTCAATGGGTGCAGGTGGAAAGCAAGATCCTTCACAAATTAGAGTCACCGACTTATCTAAAACCTATGAATGTAATTTAGCTCGATATGTAAGAAAGAGATTACAAGCACTAGGTATTAAAAAGGGCTTGAAAGTGGTGTTTAGTTCAGAAAAGCCAGACCAATCTCGTATTATTGAAACAGAGAATGCATATCCTAAGAAGTCCATTATTGGAACTTTGAGCTATATGCCTGCTATTTTTGGCTGTACGGTAGCCTCAGTTGTTATTAGAGATTTAATGGCAATAGATTGATTTATAGGCCCATTTTCTTTGAAATCAGGCTTATTTTTCATTAAATTTGCAACCTAAGAAAACAAGCGGTTCGGTAGCTCAGCTGGATAGAGCGTCATCCTTCTAAGATGAGGGCCATTGGTTCGAATCCAATCCGAATCACCATAATTTAATAACTCATTGTAATTCAGTGAGTTATTTTTTTTATAAACACTCTTTAGAAACAGAAGATAGTATTGACTTATCTATGTCCTATTTAATTTAATTTTAGAAAAAATATCAAATGAGAATAGGAATTTTATATTTATGCTTATTATTAGTATGTGTAAATACAAAGGCACAAATTGGATCAGGTAGCAGCTCTAACCCAGAGATATCGGTGTTTATGTCTATCGATATGCCTATTACAATGGATAGGAATAATGTGATAGACAAATTTGGTAATAGAAGCCCTTACAATAACAATATTAAAGGAAGTCCTTTTTTAAATGACGAATGGCTAAATGGTACCATTTATGGATTAGACCTCAAAAAAATGGCGCAGGTAAAAATTAGGTTAAATACGAATGGCAACGAAGTTCATTTTTTAGATATGAAAAATGTTGAATTGGTTGTAGATAAGTCCAAGATTAAAAAAGTAGCTATGTTTGATGCGTTAAGTTCTGACTCCATTTATTTTGAAAATGGATTTACAGATACCAAAGCGGAACTCTCTAACTCCACTTTAGTGCAAGTGTTAAATAAGGGGGAAGTGTTATTATTAAAAAAACATACGAATAATGTTGTAAAAAAAGATTCCTTATTTGGCGCTATCAATGTATATTATTTTGCGCCTACGTTTGATTATTTTTTAAAAAATGAAAAGAACATTATTCAAAAACTAAAAAAATTTGATATAAATACATTGTCTGCTATACTTCCCAATAAGGAAATAATTACTAATTACCTGACGCAGAAAAACAAAATAAAAACAGAAAAAGAAATTATTGAATTCTTGAACTTTTACAATTTAAATAACAAAAAAATAAATAACTAAACTAAAAAAATAAGCATGAAAAAAATTATATTCTTATTCATATTGACTATTGTAGGAGCATCTTCTATTAAATTAAATGCGCAAACCAACGAAGTTAAACATAAAGTGGTTATTCAATTAAATACAGCCGATACGACTGCCTGGTCTTCTACCATTGGTAATATTAAAAATTTACAAAAGTTATGGCCAGGTAATCTGGTAGTAGAAGTAGTAATACATGGAAAAGCATTAGGTTTATTAGTAGCTGCTAAAACACATTTAGCCAATGAAGTCATTGAGTTATCTAAAACCAATGTGCAGTTTTTAGCCTGCGAGAATTCAATGCGTAAGTATCATATAGATAAAAGTGAATTACTTACTATAGCAAATACTATTCCTTCGGGCGTTGCAGAAGTCATATTAAAACAAGAAGCAGGCTGGTCTTATTTAAAAGCGGGTGTCAATTAATATTGCTTTTAAAAATTTAGTATGCTTCGACGTATTTTTTATAGTTTATTCATTATAGGTTTATTGGTTTCTACCTATTATAGCTTCCGTAGAAATGCTACAGAACAAGAAACGACTATGCTATCTAGAATAGAAGGCATGGATACCTCTGCATGGGTAGGTTCCTCCCTTTATCAAATTCCTGTGGAAACCGAAAGTGGAAATCTAATTCGTTACGGTTATGAATTAATTGCACATACTTCCAAATATTTAGGGCCAAAAGGAACGGTGCAACAAACCACCAATGGAATGAATTGCCAGAACTGTCATTTAGAAGCTGGTACTAAGCCCTGGGGATTAAATTATGGCTCGGTATATTCTACTTATCCAAAGTTTAGAGAAAGATCGGGTGGTTTAGAAACTATTTACAAAAGAGTGAATGATTGCATGGAGCGAAGTTTAAATGGAAAAGCATTAGATACCAACTCCAAAGAAATGAAAGCCATATTCGCTTATATCAAATGGTTGGGTAATGATGTAGCTAAAGGGAAAAAAGTCAGAGGATCGGGTATTGAAATATTACCCTATTTAAAAACTGCAGCAAGTATTACCGAAGGAAAAATTTCCTATGTACAAAATTGTCAAAGCTGTCATGGATCCAATGGTGAAGGTGTAATGGATAGTACCGGTAATATGTATTTATACCCTCCTGTATGGGGCAAGCATAGTTATAACGATGCTGCAGGTTTATTTCAATTATCTAAACTCGCAGGCTTTATTAAAAATAATATGCCCAATGGAATTAATTATCATGCTCCTAGTTTAAGTAATCAAGATGCTTGGAATATAGCTGCTTATATTAATGCGCAACCAAGACCTTCCAAAGATAAATCCAAAGACTGGCCAATACTTGCCACAAAACCAGTCGACTATCCTTTTGGCCCCTATGCAGATAGCTTTTCAGAAAAGCAACATAAGTTTGGCCCCTTTGAACCCATTGCGTTGGCTAAGAAAAATAAATAGCCTACTTAATTTCTGCTGCCTTTATAAATAATTTATTATAATTTTAATAAATATGTACTTATATAGTTTTATCAAATCTATTGGAAGGTTAACGCTTAAAACCTTTTCAGGTTTAAAGCAGTCCGAAAAATGGGCTAGGGCTTATTTACATACAGTAGAAGTAAAATTTGATGGAAAATTTGATCAAAAAACCATAGAGAAAACTGTAAAAAGATATAGCATTCAACAACATTTTATCAACGATAGTTTTAGCAGTTTATATGGTCGTAATAATAATATAAATGAAAAGGAAAGAAATTTACTTTATTTTATAATGGCTTCAGTTTATGACGATTTTTTTGACGATAAAACTTTAACCCTTGAACAGATAGACGCTATATTTTATCATCCAGAAGAATATAATGCAAAAACATTTTTTGAAAAAGTATTTATTTATACGCATACTCGTTTATTAAACGATGTTGCAGATAGAACTCAATACTATAAAGACTTTGAAGAACTTCATATTGCCCAAAAAGATTCCTTAGAACAATTCAATCCAAATGTGAGTGACGAGACTCTTTTATCTATTACTACTAGAAAAGGCGGCTACTCTTTACTTATGTGCAGACATTATTTAGATACCCCCTATCTTCCAGAAGCAGATGCCTGTTGGTATGCCTTAGGAGGTGTTATTCAACTCACCAACGATTTATATGATATATATAAAGACATGCAAGAAGGTATCATTACACTTGCTATAAGAGCTAAGCAGCATGAAACTATTTATGCACTATTCCATAAGCATGCACAGGCCTTAAATGAAAGTATAAGAAAACTTCCTGTAACGAGTACCCGTAAAAGCGATATAGCTATTATATTAAATGTAATTGCTGCTTTTGGTTATGTAGCTTTAGATAACCTTGCACGCTTACAAGGGAATAAGACTTCTTTACCTGCATTTGAAACCTTGCCCAGAAAAGAATTGATCATTGATATGGAAAAAAATGCAAACCGATTCAAATTATTAAAGTTCACTTACCAAAATGCGGGCTTATAAAAGCAATAATGGTGGTTTGTTATACATCATTTATCTTTATTTAGATTGAACTACAATTATTGATACTCTATGGAAATTAAAATGGAAACAAGTTGGAAAAATGCTTTGTCGGATTTATTCGATAAGCCCTATTTTAGCCAAATTGCCGACCATTTAAAAGCCGAAAAAGCATTAAAAACAACAATCTACCCTAGTGGTGGTCTTATTTTCAATGCATTTAGCTTAACCCCCTATGATAAAGTAAAAGTAATTATTTTAGGACAAGACCCCTATCATAATGCAAACCAAGCAATGGGTTTAAGTTTTTCTGTGCCCGATGGAATTAAGCCACCCCCTTCTTTAGTGAATATATTTAAAGAACTACATAAAGATATTGGTATGCCTATTCCAATTACAGGTAATTTAACTACTTGGGCTAAACAAGGGGTTCTATTATTAAATGCAGTACTAACGGTGAGGGCTAATGAACCTGCAAGCCATGCTAAAATTGGATGGACTAAGTTTACGGACGATGTAATTCTATCACTTTCATCCCAAAAAACGGGCTTGGTTTTTATTTTATGGGGTAATTTCGCACAAGAAAAAATTAAACTCATAGACAGTTCCAAACATAAAATTTTAAAAGCAGCACACCCTTCCCCCTTTAGTGCTTATAATGGTTTTTTTGGTTGCAAGCATTTTAGTGCTGCCAATGAGTACTTAGTAAAAAATAATATAGATCCCATTGACTGGGCCATTTAAATAACGATATGAAATTGGTAAAGAATATTATTGCAAGAACATTAGCCATTTGGGCACTACTCGTATTTGCCTCTACTATGTTTATATTCTTATGGTTTTACTTACTGTGTTTTATATTTTCAGACCCCTTTAAAACAAGATACCATAGAAGAGTATCACAAATGTGGATGGGTTTGTTTTTATTTTTATCTGGTTGTTCTTTTAGGGTAAAAGGAAAAGAAGTTTTTAAAGGTATGCCCAATGCCGTTGTAGTATGTAATCATAATAGTTTAATTGATATACCCATAAGCACCCCTTTTTTACCAAGAGCCAATAAAACCATTGCTAAAAAAAGTTTTGTATATGTTCCTTTATTTGGATGGATTTACCGATTTGCCACAGTGATTGTAGATAGAAAAGACCACAATAGTCGTAAAGAAAGTTTTGATAATATGGTGAAGGTGCTAAATAATGGACTTGATATGTTAATATATCCAGAAGGTACTAGAAATAAAACCACGGAACCTTTAAAATCTTTTTACGATGGGGCTTTTAAATTATCGATTGAAACGCAAAAACCAATCATCCCCGTTGTTTTATTGAACACTAAAAAAATTCTTCCTGCAAGGCCTATCTTATACTTTACCCCTGGTAAAATAGATATGCATATACTTCCTGCTATTTTCCCACAAGGACATACTAAGGATAGCTTGAAGCAAGCCGTTTATGATGTAATGGCTAAATACTATTTAGAAAATAATGATAAAAACTAGAAAGTAGATGAAGAGAAGGTTCTGCTTCTATTGATTTTTAAGTCTCTTAAAATACCCGATTTAGGATTCACTGTAATACTGAAAGATCGATACATACCAATAGGTGTTACATTAATAGATAATTGCCAGCAGTGCATCTCACGCGTAATAAACATACTTAGTTGTTGAATACTGGCCTTGGCCACATCTACATAGCCCGTTCCTCCCAATTTCCACTTAGGCGTTAAACTAAAGTCTCCATTAAAATTTAAACTTGAATAGGTTTGTAATTTAAACCCTGAATAATCGGGTTTGATTATTCTAGAAAACTGGAAAGAATAAGATACGGTTAAACTCCAAGGAATATCAAAATCGGTAAACTCTGCAGGATTGGCTTTTACATATTGTAATTGCCTTTGTTGTTCATCGGGAGTCATGAAGGGATCTAAAGGAATTTCTTTTTTCTTAGCATCTGCATCGTCCTTGGATTTACTTTTAAAAGAAGTAGCAATGGAGACGCCTCCATTGGTAATACTTCCGAATTTAAATTTAGTAGGGTCAATATCTAATTTATTCACCCTGAACCCTTGCGCATCAGTGGCGTAAGGATCTAAGCTGAAAGAAGAGGAAATATTGAACTTATCAAATAAGATAGTACGCGCATAAAAATTAAAATTACCTAACTGAAAACTATCGGCTAGAAAATTATAATTAGAATTAAAACCAAAGCCTTCAATTAATTTTATTTTTTTAAAGCTTTCGGCACTCGTATCTTTTTTATCTTTTACTTTCATTTCTAGTAAATTATCCAAACCAAAACTTAAGCCTCCAAAAGTTCCTTCTGAATAGGCACCCCCTAAAGCGCCACCATCATATTTTGAAAAGCGGTAAGTTCTTCCAGTGGAATCAATTTGAGTTGAATAATGATAAGATTTCGCTAAATCGGGTGAATAGTTAAAAGAGATACTAGGCCTTAATTCATGACGAATGGCTTCTACATAATCACTTTTAAATTTATAGGTACCAAAAATTCTACTTGCTGTTCCTACACCAAAACTTACATGGGGTGCTCTGTAAAATCCTTTTTCATAACTAGTATCCACCTTGTTTAATTTGCTGTTCCAGGACTTTGTATTTTGTTGGCCAAACCATTTTTCATCAAAACCAATAGAGGGTGTAATGGTAATAGGCCCAAGTGATGGAAGAGAAACACTAATAGGAATATTATGTGTAGCGCCCCATTGCATGGTATCTAATAATCTATTGATATTAAACGCAGAATCATAAAATGCCGTTTGATTCTGGAAAGATCCATTATACCCTATCCCTAATTTCTCATACCATTTTCCACTACCCACCTGATCCTTGGACTGAAAAGGATATAAGGTCAATGCATTAAAATTAATATTGGGCAAACTTAAATTCACCAAACCTAAATTATTGTTCTGGCTATGATTCAAGTTTACCGATAAATTATATTTATTATCCCAAGACTTATTGTAGCTAATGGATGAGCTAATTTGGTTTTGGAAATTCTGATAAGGGTTATTGAGTAAATAACTATTATACTTAGTACTTCCAAAATTGACATTGGCAGAAAAATTAGTACCCGGTAAGGCCCTTGCATCCATGGAGTGAGACCAGTTAATCATAAATGTTTTACCACCCGTGAATTCACTCGGTATACTCACATTCCTATTCAATATTCTTGAATTTTGTAAACTAAGATTAAAGTTGCCAATATATTTATAGCGTAAAATATATTTACTATTTAAATTGGCACTCCATCCTCCATAAGAATAAATATTACTTCTTATAGTGGCATCGAAATTATCACTCAGTACTTTATAATAGCCTAATCCTTCAAAGCCTAAACCAAAATCTTCACTCGTAGAAAAAGCGGGTGCCATCATACCAGAATGCTTCCCTCTTGATAAAGGGAAAATGCCGAATGGAATACCAATAGGAAAAGGCACTCCCTCAAATTCTGGAAAGGCCGGGCCTGAGACGCCAATTTTATCTGTGATTATTTTTAATCTATTGGTTCTAAAAGCAAAATGGGGGTCATCTAAATTACAGGTAGTAAATCTTGCCTTCCATGCATAAGCTTGGTCTTGCGTAACCTTTTTCATGGTGGTGGCATTGATAAAAATTTCACCTTGTTGAAAATTGGTATTTTTTGTAAGTCCCTTCCCCGACTTCATATTAAAATAAATAGAGTCATTCACCGAAGTCATTGTTCCTTCTTTGAATTTTGGATTACTTAATGGGTTACCAGTAGTATCCTTTGCACCATAGGCTCTAATATTCTGACTTTGCTGGTCATAAACTATGGTAGCGGCCTCTAATTCTGAAGTTTTATAAACGGTCTTAGCCTTGCCGTACAAAAAGAATTCTTTGGTAGACATTACCATCACGCCTGAATCTTCTGCATTATAATTAACGGGGGTATCAATACTATCCTTGGATATTCTAAGTGACTTAATATAAGTACTATCATTTTTCTTAGAAAGGGTATCTGTTTTAACAGAAATACTGTCTTTTGCACCTGCCTGTATTTTGGCCTGAGCAAAAACACCCATTATGGGCATTAAAACTATTGTTAATGTTAGTAAAATGCTACCATTTACAATAGAACGCCTGTATTTTACGTTATTTTTGTATCCTGCTATTATCACAGCAGCAAAAATAAACTAAAACAGCATTAAGGCACTGATTATGAAGCAAAATAGACTGATTTTAGCATTTACTTATAGCCTAGTAGCCCTTTTTACCCTTATTAGCTTAAGTACAGAAGCCCAAAACTCATCCAAAACCATCAAACGTATCATTATTGACCCAGGTCATGGTGGCACGGATCCAGGTTCAAATGGCAAATATTCCACTGAAGCTGAAGTGTCTCTAGCTATTTCTTTAAAATTGGAGGAATATATCAATCAATCTGTCCCTGATGTTGAAGTAGTGCTGACCCGTAGAACTGATATCTATAATTCCGTAGTAGAAAAGGCCAATATTGCCAATGCAGCCAAAGGTGATTTATTTATTTGTATCCATACTAATTCAGCCAATCCTAGTAGAAGCAGAGAAATAATTGGGTATACCAATAAAACTTATACCGTAAAGAAAAAAGGGGTTAAAAGAAAAGTGACAAGAAGAGTGCCTTTATATAAAACCACCTACACGCCAAGTACAGCAAGGGGTACAGAAACTTTTATTTATAATGTAGGGAAATCAGACCAAAAGAAAGATATGGCGAATGAGGCAGTGGATGATGTAGTGGAAAAATTAGATTCTGTTTCTATTAAACAAATTAAAGAAATTGAAGAGGCCGACCCTACCCGATCTATGATGGTAAGTTTATTAACGCAGCAATTTTTTCAAAGAGCAGCTAGTTTAGCTTTAACCATTGAGGAAGAATTTAAGGCCGCTGGTCGTATTAGTAGAGAAGCCAAACAAAGACAGAAAGGAATTTGGGTACTAGCTGCCGTGCAAATGCCTGCGGTACTAGTTGAAACTGGCTTCATTTCGAACCCAGAAGACGAGGATTATCTCAATAGCGATGAAGGGCAAAATCAAATTTGCGAGGTAATCACCAAGTCAATCATAAGGTATAAAAATTCACTGGAAAACCAGAAAAAGACAAATACCAATTAGCTCCCCTTTTTTAGCTAATTTTACTTAAAGATTATTTAATTCATTCAAGATGAAAGTATCAAACGAAACCAAGGTGGGCGCGCTTACCGTAATTGCCATTACCTTAATGATTATAGGATTTAATTTTCTAAAGGGAAAAACCATATTTCAACCAGGTAACTATATTTATGCAAAATATGCCGATACCAAAGGACTTATTGTTTCTAATCCTGTATTTGTAAATGGCTACCAAGTGGGAACGGTTTTTGAAATTGAAAACCAAAAAGACAATCTAGCTTCCATTATTGTTTCTGTAAAATTGAATGAAGCTTATAAAATTCCCAATAACTCAGTAGCTAGTATTCAAGATAATCCTTTAGGCATTAGTAGTATTAGTATTGTACTAGGTAATGCTACTGCTTATATTAAATCGGGAGACACCATTCAAACAGCACCTGCTAATAGTTTATTAGGCGATTTTGTAAATACCCTTTCTCCTTTAGGTGAGAAAACAAATAGTGCCATTATTTCTTTGGATAAAGTGTTGAATAATATTAATCATGTATTAGATGATAGAAACAGACAAAACCTAGCCGTTGTATTAGAAAATTTAGCTATCACTACAAAGAGTTTAAATAGTTCTATGGCTAATATTGAAACTATGTTGCAAAAACAAAACGGATCGGTAAGCCAATCATTTGATAATATAAATGCGTTTACAAAGAACTTGAATAATAACAATGAGAAGTTAAATAATATAATTACCAATTTAGACAGCGTTTCTAAATCGGTGAAAGATGCCGACTTGACAAAGACCATCAAAACTATTCAACTAGCAGTTGCTTCTTTAAATACAAGTTTACAAAAGATAAATTCAGGGAATGGTACCGCTTCTAAATTAATGAATGACTCCACTTTTTATAATGAATTACAAGGCACCCTTAAAAGTATCAATACCCTTGTCGACGATATTAAAGTGCACCCTAAAAGATATATCAATGTATCTGTGTTTGGCAAAAAAGATAAATCGACTCCATTAGATAAGCCTTTAGCTGATTCTGTGAATCATGAATAAATGGGGCCTCATCATATTATTTTCTGGTCTTAGCTTTTCTTTCGTAAAAGGGCAAACCCCTATCACCCAAAATGCTAAGGACAGCCTTACAGCCCAAACTCCTCCAGTAGCGAGTGGAAATAAACTCATTGAATTTCTTTCTGCCGAAGTATACAATGTCAAAAAAATGGATAGTATGGACTACTTGATATTAGTAGGCCATGTTAAAATTCGTCAAGGGAAAACTTTATTATACGGAGATAGTATTATTTTAAATACTACTTTAAATACTTTAGAAGGTTTTGGCAATGTGCATATCAATGATGCCGACAGCGTGCATACTTATTCCTCTTATTTAAAATATTTAGGCGCTACCAAAAAAGCATTTTTACGTAAAAAAGTAAAACTCACCGATGGCAAAGGCGTATTAACCACCGACTCTTTAGATTATGATGTGAATGCTAAGTTAGGTAGCTTTAAAAATGGCGGTAAGCTAGTAAGAAATAAAACAGTCTTAACAAGTACAGAAGGTTTGTACTATGGAGAAACAAGAGATGTGATATTTAGAAAAAAAGTGGAGTTAATAGACCCTGAAAATAATATTATTACCGATACCCTAGAGTACAATACCTATTCACAACTCACTAACTTTTTAAGCCCCTCTAAAATTATAACAGGTAGCAGGGTTATTAGCACTAGTAATGGTAATTACAATACAGGTACGAGAAAGGGTTACATGTATGATAGGTCAAATATTGACGACAGTACTTATCATTTTATAGCCGATGAAATGGCGATAGACGATTCTTTAGAAATGGGTGAATTTAAAGGCAATGCTATTTATACTTCCAAGGACACCCTAGGTTTTGATTTAACGGCTAATAATATAAAGGCCAATAAACAAAAAAGTACTTTCTTGGCAACAGAAAACCCTCTTCTATTAATAAAACAAAAAAAAGACACTTTATACATAGCAGCAGATACTTTGTATGCGGGTAAAATTTCTGATTTAAAAAGAAAAATACCCAATGCAAGAGATTCAGTGGGTATTATTACCGATACCACATTAGATAAATATTTTGAAGCCTATCACCATGTGAAAATATATTCCGATTCACTTCAAGGCAAGGCCGATAGCTTATTTTATTCTTTAAGCGATTCCACTATAAGACTTATCTCCGACCCTATTATATGGGCCAACGACAATCAAATTACAGGCGATACACTTTACTTATTTGTAAAGAATAAAAAACCAGAACAGTTATATGTATTTGAAAACGCTTTTGCTATTAATAAAATTGATACTACTAGTTATTATAACCAACTAAAAGGTAATAAGCTGAATGTATTTTTTGAAGAGGGCGAGATTCACAAAATGAGCGCCAAAGGCAATGCAGAGAATGTATATTTCCCTTTAGACAATGATAAATACTTTATAGGGGTAAACCATTCCAATGCGCAAATTATTGAAGTGTATTTTGAAAATACAGAACCTGCTAAAGTAGTTTTCAAAAACCAACTCATAGGTAAAATGACACCGCTTAATAAAACGCCTAAAGAAGAATTAATTATTAAAGGATTTAAATGGCAAGAAAGCTTAAGACCCAAGAGTAAGTATGAACTTATGAAGCTTCCATCATTAAATAGGCCTTAATAAAGCCATCAATTTCTCCGTCCATGACGGGGCCTATATTTCCTACTTCAAAATCGGTGCGGTGATCCTTGATCATTTTATAAGGATGAAAAACATAAGAACGTATTTGACTACCCCACTCTATTTTTTTCTTATTCGCATTGGAAGCATTTAAAGCTTCTTGTTTTTTTCGCATTTCTTCTTCATACAATCTGCTTTTCAACATCTTCATGGCTATCTCTCTATTCTCACCCTGTGTTCTTGATTGTTGACATTCTACAATAATACCTGAAGCATGTCTTAATCTTACAGCGGTTTCTACTTTATTGACGTTCTGTCCTCCTTTACCACCACTTCTATAAAATTCCCATTCAATATCAGCTGGGTTTACTACAATTTCAATAGTATCATCAATTAAAGGATATACATATACCGATGCAAAAGAAGTATGTCTTCTTGCATTGCTATCGAATGGTGAAATTCTCACTAAACGGTGCACACCCGATTCTGCTTTTAAAAATCCATAAGCAAAGGGGCCATCGAATTGTAAGGTAGCCGATTTTATACCTGCGCCATCTCCTTCTTGATAATCAATGGAGCTTACAGTCCAACCTTGTTTTTCGCCATACATGGTATACATACGAAGTAACATTTCAGCCCAGTCCTGGCTTTCTGTACCACCTGCTCCTGGATTAATTTGTAAAATGGCGGGGAGTTCGTCTTCTGGTTTATTCAAAGTACTTTTAAATTCTGCCTCTTCAATAAAAAGAGTTGCTTTCTGAAAAGCTTCCTGGG